>OBCZ01000017.1_pt1 | contig 36062 bp, 36 predicted proteins | sample 1496071 | NCBI WGS metagenome assembly OBCZ01 (sample SAMN01760941, study PRJEB22395) | human gut metagenome
GTTCCAATCACCCCAAAGACCTCTTGCTTAACATAGGCCTTATGCTTGCGTGGTATAATAAGCTTTGCAAAACGGTCGATGGTCAAAGGAAAGAATGGAGAAAATCAGTCATATTTTATGAAAATGAGCATAAGAAAACCCCGGAAAATGCGGATTTTCCGGGGTTTTTGAGCTTTTGAGTTGTGAATTTGCGTCCGATCAGCGCTTGGAGAACTGAGGTGCGCGACGGGCGGCCTTCAGACCGTATTGCGCGCCTTTTTGAGCTGATTTTCCTTGATATTCCGGGGTTTTCCAGCTTTCTGTTGCTCAGTTATCCTATGTGGTAACCACGAAAATCAATGGCATCTCAATCAATGACTGTCTGATGAAAAGCGCTGTTCACAACTCCGAACAGCTCTTCAGGTTTATTATATTTCACTTTCGCATAAATGTCCATAGTTGTTTTGCTATTTTCATGTCCGGCAAGATATTGAACGGTCTTTGGATCAACCCCCGCATAGAGCAGGTTGGTGATGTAAGTATGCCGCAGCTGGTGCGGGGTCACATCAAAGTCCAGCGTATATCTGATTTTCGGTTGATTTTTTTGTGTCATTCCCAGCGTTGGGGTAACCGTATATTTGATGCTCTGGCCATTCACATACTTATAGTAGTTGCGGGGCTTGGTGGACCGGACAACTACATACTTCCATACTCGCTGAAACTGGGATGCAGCCAACGGCTCTCCATTGCTGTCTGCAATCACATAGTCCGAATGGGAGGTTTCCTTGGCTTCCCGCAGACAATCCACCAGACACTTGGGAATTGGAATGTCCCTTTTGGCTGCTTTACTCTTTAGCACCGTAGAAACCACCGGCCTGTTATGCTCTGTACGCCACGCTCGCCTTACCGATAGATAAGGTGTAGGCTCGTCCAGAAATACGCAGTCCCATTGCAGCGCGAGGATTTCTTCTCGGCGCAGACCGGAATACAATCCAAGCATAATAAATAGGTAGGGAGGAAGCCCTTTGACTGTATCCAGAAGCACGGCTACCTGTTGATCTGTCAATGCCTCTCTCTTTTTTGCTGGCTTTCCGCCCTTGCCCGATATTCCCTCACAGGGATTGTGTTCGAGAATTTGGCTCCGCTCTGCCGTGTAAAAAACACATTTTAGGAGCATATTTACCTTATTATACAATCCCTCTGACTTTTTCGACAGCGGGACAAGCGCCAACCGAATATCATCAGAAGTGACTTCTTCCATATACATCTCGCCCAAGGGTTTGATGATATAGTTTTTCATGTCCCTCGTATAGCCTCTGAGCGTAGAGGCAGAAACTTTTGCCGACTGCATGAGCAGCCACTTTTCGCAATACTCTGCCACCGTTGGATGCTGCCGATGAAAGATGATCTCCTCCACCTGCCGCCGCGCCTCTAATTCCTTCTCATACAATTCCTCGCAAGTAGTGGCGTACAGACTCACCTGCTTGCCATCTGCGTCCATTATCCGGGTCCTGTAATACTGGATTCCTTTTAATGTAATGGTTCCATACTTCGGGACCTCCGGTTTCTTTTTAGCCATCTTCGATCTTCCTTTCCTGATAAAGTGCAGTTTCCGTATCTACACTCTCTTTTTATCAGAAAGCCTCAATTTAATCAAAGATACGGCCTGGGCAAAACAAAGAGCGAGACATCCTTGCCTCGCTCCTGTTTCACTTCCTATTTTATTCTTAAACTGCTTCCCAGCCTGCAAATGCACTGCTCATTGATCTCACCAGCTCATCCGGCCGGTTGTATTTGACCTTTGCATAGATGTCCATGGTAATCTTGCTGCTTTCATGGCCTGCCAGGTATTGAACTGTTTTGGGATCTACCGATGCATGAATGAGGTTGGTGATGTAGGTATGCCGCAGCTGATGTGGAGTAACCTCAAAATCCAAGCTGTAAACCACCTTGCCATTATGAGCTGCCTTTTCTCCAAGAACAGGGGTAACCGTATGTTTTACACGCTTTCCATCTTCGTACCGATAATACGACCGTTCCTTAACGGTTCTGGTAACAATATACTGCCAGAGCCGCTTAAACTGTGTGTAAGACAGCGGTTCGCCATCCCGGTTTGAAACTACATACTCCGAAGTCGAGGTTGCTTTTGCCGCTTTCAAGCACTCTGCTAAGCAAACAGGGAGGGGGATGTTTCTCTCCGCTGCCTTTGTTTTCAATTCATCCAGGATGACCGGTCTGTTATGCTCTGTGTGCCATGCCCGCCTTACAGTCAGGTATGGGGTATCCGTATCCAGATATACAGAATCCCATTGCAATGCAAGAATTTCTTCCCGTCGCAGACCCGCATACAAGCCGATCATAACAAATACATAAGGCGGCAAACCTCGGATCGCATCTAAAAGGCGTTCTACCTGTTCATCGGTCAAAGCCTGCCGATCCTCTTGCGGAATACCGCCCCCTTTTGCTGTCAAGTGAATCGTCGGATTATGGTCGATGATCCGGCTTTCCATTGCGGAACGAAAGATGGATTTGTAAAGGATTACCACAGACTTGTAAACTGATACGGATTTCTTGGAAACTGGAACGAGGGCAAGCTGAATATCGTCCAAGCTAACCTCTCCCATTCGCTTATCTCCCAATTCTGCTATGATATGCCGCCTGACCTTTGAGGTATAGTCCGTCAAGGTGGTTGCTCGCACATGGACCGATTGCATCAGTAGCCACTTTTCACAATACTCGGCCACCGTGGGCGTTTTACGATGGAACGTAGCATTTTCAATCTGCTCCAACGCAAGCGTTTCTCTTTTGTAAAGTTCTTCAGGGGTTTTCGCGTAAAGAGCTATGAGCTTTCCATTCGTATCTTTGATTCTGGTTCTATAATACAGGACACCCTTTTTCATAACAGTGCCATATTGAGGAATGATTGTTTGCCGTTTGGCCAATTCCGTCACCTCCTAAAAATAATCTCCAGCGCTGTACCTTTGTTTTATCAGACATTTTAGATTCCAGCAAGGATACGGAATAGCTCAAACTCTTGCGCTTCGCGGCTTACGATATGTAGTGCTTTTTTCCATCGGTTTTGCACGATGGGTACATTTTGCGATATACTCCTGAAGGCCAGCATCCGTAAAGTACACGCAACCGTTTTGCACATACTGAACATAGGAAATCAGACCGCTGTTGCGCGCTGCGTCTAAAGTTGCAATGCTGATGCCCAGCATTTTGGCCGCCTCTTTTCGAGAAATCAGTTTTTCCATAGATGGCTCCCCCTTTCTATCAAGGATGTGTTTGTGGCTTTCAAAATCACATGAATACGCTGGCAGCCGAAACTGCCAGCGCATGGTATCTGATTTTGAACTGCTCTGCCTGCCAGCAGCTCAACGCTGAGACAGGAATCACAGTGAAATCAATTTATAAGTACGCCACATTTGCCACGCATCCCTGACGCCGGGGACAGAACAGGTCTCCGCTGGCGCGGCTGTCATAACTCCGCAGCGTCGTTCGTAGCGTGCGCCGCAGGGTTCCCCCCAAGTCTTTGGCGGGCCGTGAGGAAGTATCTTTAAGCCCCCGTGCAGTCATCGCGCCGGATGTGCCACCATCCGGGTCACAGGGACGTTGATCGCTCCGAAACAGCTTGTCCATCACCTCCTGGCTGCTCCATCTTCGCGGCGTCCTGCACTCGCTCATACGCGGGTTATGTACCTGTTCTGCCGTATATTCAGTTGTCAATGTACCTGTGAAGGGAAAATAGCCTTCTTATAGGTACTGACAAAAAACGGCGCAAACGGGCATAGGCAAAGGAAATTAGCAGAATTTTTTTGCCAACCGCTTCAGCCCGTTGCGGATACTGCGGCGGACGCTGCCGGGATCAACACCTTCAGCGTGCGCAATCTCCACCGGCGTCATGCCGAAATAGAAGTGAGCATAAAGCCGCTTGGCCTGCTTTTCCGGCAAGGCCATCACCGCAGCATACAGCCGCTCCTGCTGCTGTTTCGCCTCAAAAACATCTTCCGGGGTTGGCGCATGGGATACAGTCGCCTTCTCAATGCCATTGCCGTAGTCCAGAGAATAGTGGGCCTTGTGGCGGTACATACGACGCTCATAAGTTGCCTCCATCCTCTGGGCAGACTGGATGGCATCCAACACTTCCTCGCTTACTTCCACATAGGTATCAGTTTTATACACGTCGGGATACAATTCCCGAAGATTGATCATTTTCATGATTGACCTCCATTTCGATTCAAACATTGTGAACGGTTGAACCGAATGAAGGCGGAGACCGGCAGCCGGGAAAGCTGCCGGTTCTTTTTAATCTGTATTGTGGTTCAGGTACATAGGCATACCGGTCTCGTACCAAACATTGAAATTCATATTCGACAGGTTATTTTTATCCCATATACGCTCGTTCAAGTACATCCCATTTCCTCTTTTATATGAAATACAATACAGCATAAAGATGAAGCGCAGTGAATTAAAACAGAACTGGGTGTATTGTAGAATATATCTGAGGTGAAACGGAATGTCAGAATATTCTCAGCGATTGGCTGAATCCATTAAAAATACCCGTTTGGAACTCGGCCTAACGCAAGAGGAACTGGCCGAAAGAAGCGGAACCGATGTTCGCACCATTATCAATATGGAAATGGGGCGAGGAAATCCGAAATTACAAACTTTATACGCCGTCATTCGTGCCCTCAAGATGGATGCGCGTCTCATATTTGATGACGATCCACAAAGCGAAAGTTCCATTACGCGTCAGGTCAAATTCCTTCTCGATGGATGCAGCGAAGATGAAATGGTCACTTTGCTTCCCGTCATTGAAGCAGTTTTGACCGCGCTGCGTTCCAACAGAGGAAAAGAAATTTAATAGGCTACATAAACGCAAACAGAGCCTGCTCCCTATCATTGGGTAGCAGGCTCTGCACTTTAAGTGTCCGGCTCCTTGCTCGGAACCATTTTCAGTTTTACCATATCGATCAAAATTTCCCTCTTGCATTTGGGACAGTAGAGTGGAAATTTGACGAGGACGGTATCTTCATACACCTTTGTTCTTGTTTTACCACCGCAGATCGGGCAGTGTATCCACCGTGACTCCATTTTAGAATCCATGATTACACCTCTTTTCTTGCATCACAGCTCTGCATTGAATGTCAGGCTTTGCATATAGAGGCGCTTCGAAATTTCTTAGTAACGCAGATAGAGTTTAGTATTTTACGAGTTCTGTGATATGTTCATATCCCTGAGAAATAATTGAGCGAACATGGTCATCTTTTAGAACATAGTAAATAGCCTTTCCACTCCTGCGCCAGCGAACCAAACCGTTCATGCGTAAAATATGGATATGGTGAGAAACAGCGGACTCTGACATATTGAGCCTGGCAGCCACTTCAGTGACACACGCCTCTGAGGAGCCGATCTGAAACAGGACCTTCATACGGGAAGGGTCCCCCAGAACCTTAAACAACTGTGTCAGATTTTCCAGTTCCCGCCCTTGCGGTTCGCGGGGCCAAGAATCATGCATGGGGGACCCTCCTTTCTGTTTTCGTCTCTCACGAAACCTTAAAGATTTTTCACAAACAGTGCCCGGATAGCATTGAGGACGGCGATGATCATTACGCCCACATCAGCGAACACGGCCAGCCACATATTGGCGAAACCCAGCGCGACCAGTACGAGGCAGGCCAGTTTTACGCCGATGGCCACCACGATGTTCTGATAGACGATGCCAAGGCACTTGCGGGAGATTTTGATTGCTTTGGAAATTTGCATTGGGTCGTCATCCATCAGTACCACATCCGCAGCTTCAATGGCAGCGTCAGAACCCATAGCGCCCATAGCTATGCCGATGTCTGCCCGGCGAAGCACCGGGGCGTCGTTGATGCCATCACCCACAAAAGCCAGTTTTTCTTTCTCCGGCTTGTTCTGGATCAACTGCTCCACTTTCTCCACCTTGTCGGCAGGAAGCAGTTCACTGTAAACCTCATCCAACCCCAGTGCGGAGGCTACACTGTCAGCCACCTTCTTGGCGTCACCCGTAAGCATCACGGTCTTGCGGACACCCGCAGATTTCAACGCCTGGATAGCCCCCTTGGAGTGGGGTTTTACAATGTCGGAAATCACAATGTGCCCGGCATATTTGCCGTCAATCGCCATGTGAATGATCGTCCCCACACTATGGCACGGAATAGCCTGGACGCCCAAACGATTCATGAGCTTGTCGTTTCCAGCCGCGACCTGATGATCGTCCACTGTGGCGATCACGCCGTTGCCGCTGAGCTCCTGAATATTGGTTACACGGCTGCGGTCGATTTCCATACCGTAGGCTTTCTGTAAACTCTTGCTGATGGGATGGCTGGAAGCGCTCTCCGCCAGGGCTGCGTACTCCACCAGTTTTCGCTCATCCATCTCGTTGTGGTGGATGGCGTTGACCTCGAACACGCCCTGGGTCAAGGTACCTGTCTTGTCAAACACCACAATCTTAGCTTGGGACAGGGTCTCCAGATAATTGGAGCCCTTCACCAGCACACCGGCCTTGCTGGCCCCGCCGATGCCTGCAAAGAAGGACAGAGGAATGGAGATGACCAGAGCGCAGGGGCAGCTGGCGACGAGAAAGGTCAGGGCCCGATAGATCCAGGTTTCCCAGCCTGCATCCAGTCCCATTCCGAACATCCGCACCAAAGGAGGCAGAATTGCCAAGGCCAGTGCGGCATAGCATACCGCAGGGGTGTAAATTTTTGCGAAGCGGGAGATAAAGTCCTCCGACTTGGACTTCCGGGAGGAAGCATTCTCCACCAGATCCAGGATCTTGGAGACAGTGGACTCACCAAATTCCTTGGTGGTCTGGATATGGAGCAAGCCTGTCATATTGATACAGCCGGAGATGATCTCATCCCCGGTTTTGACCTCGCGGGGCAGGCTCTCACCCGTGAGGGCGGCAGTGTTCAGCGTGGATTCGCCCTGGACCACCGTGCCGTCAATGGGCACCTTCTCGCCGGGCTGAACCACAATAATGGTGCCGATACCTACCTCGTCCGGGTCCACCTGCTCCAGCTTACCGTCACGCTCAACGTTGGCGTAGTCGGGACGAATATCCATCAGGTCGCTGATATTCCGGCGGCTCTTGCCCACAGCATAAGACTGGAACCATTCGCCCACCTGGTAGAACAGCATGACCGCGATGGCCTCCAGATAGTCGCCGTTCTCATATACAGCCAAGGCAAGCGCCCCAAGCGTGGCCACTGCCATCAGGAAGTGCTCGTCGAACACCTGCCCATTGCGGATTCCTTTTCCGGCCTTTTCCAGAATGTCATAGCCAATGACCAGATAATCCACCAGGAACACTGCCAAACGCACCCAGCGGCCCGCCGCGCCAAACGCTTCAAATGCGCTCGCACCCAGAACCTGCAAAATCAGCAGCAAAGCCGTGGCAATCAGGATACGCCACAACATCACTTTTTGTTTTTTGGTCATACCGGCGGATGGCCGTGTACCGATGATTTGAAGGATCACGGCCAGCAGAGCCACCACGATCAGCAGACCGTTTACAATATACTCTTGCATTTCGTTCAACCTCTCTATGTTTGCTTCTCAAATTTAAGAGGAAATGCCCTGCAAGCCGTCGCTTGACAGGGCATTTCCTTTCGCCTGCTTACAGGAAGACCTCGCAGTCGGGTTCCACCTTCTTGCAGGCTTTACGGACCTCCTGCATAACGGCCTTGGGGTCCTGGCCCTCCTCGAACTCCACGTTCATCTTGAGGGTCATAAAGTTGACGGTGGCCCCCGCCACACCGGCGGTCTTGCGGGCGGCATCCTCCATCAGGTTGGCGCAGTTGGCGCAGTCCACATCAATTTTGTAAGTCTTTTTCATTTTGGAAAACTCCTCTCTGAATATTGATTTTGTGCCAAACAATTAAATCATCATTTAACTGTATTAACATCATACGCAGGAAAACCGCCCCCGTCAACGGTTTGAACCTATATCCTGCCATTTGGGAAAAGGGTTCTTCTACTTGGGCAAAAGGCAGCTTTTATCGGCACATTCCAGTCCCTTGATAAGGGCAATCCGCGCACTTCCCACGATTTTCTTTTCGGCGTTTTATCATGCGCCGCAAAGACCAGATACAATATACCGCCAGTACAATGAGTAAAATTAAAGATGCCATATAAACCTCCTCCATTTGGACTCTTTGCAAAAATAGCTTGCTTAAAGCAATACAAAAGATCCAATCTGGTACACTACAAAAGTGACAATCCACGCCACCAGTAGCTGGAAAATGGCGGTAAAGCCCATCCATGCCCAACTTCCCGATTCCTTGCGGATAGTAGCCAGAGCCGCCGCACAGGGAATATAGAGCAAGCAGAACACCATCAGGCAGAAGGCATTAAGCTGGCCGAACCCAATGCCGCTCAGAGCGGAGGCAAAAGCGGTCATGCCTTCGGGCGAGCTGGCGTTGACGATGCCAAACAGCACCGCGCAGCTGGATACAACCACTTCCTTGGCGGAGACACCGGCAATCAGAGCCACGGCAATCTGCCAGAAGCCCAGGCCGATGGGGGCGAAGAAAGGTACCAACCACTTGCCCAGCATAGCCCCGAAACTCTGTGCCATATCCGGGGAATAGCCATAGGGGCCAAAGTTCAGCAGGAGCCAGGTGGCCAATGTGGCAATAAAAATCGTAGTGCCGGCCTTTTCCAAATAGTCTTTGACTTTCTCCCACACATAGATAGCCACCGTCCGGGAATCGGGCAGCTTATACTCCGGCAGTTCGATCATCAGATAGTTGACGCTCTTTTTCCGGTCCAGTAGGTGGATGACGGCGGACACCACAATGGCAACCACGATGCCAATCAGGTACATGGAGTAGGCCACCACCATGGCGTTGTCCCCGAAAAACATCTCGGAAAACAAAATGTAGATGGTCAGCCGGGCGTTGCAGCTCATAAATGGCGTCACCAGCATGACCTTGAAGCGGTCCCGCCGGTTTTCCAGCGCACGGGAAGCCATAATAGCGGGAACCGTGCAGCCAAACCCCAGCAGCATGGGGATGAAGGCTTTGCCGGAGAGTCCCAGCTTGCTCATGATGCCTTCCATCACATAGGCCACACGGGCCATGTAGCCGCTGTCCTCCAAAAGCGCCAGACACAAAAACAGGATCAGAATATTGGGCAGGAAGGTGACGATGGTGCCCACGCCGCCGATGAGACCATCCACCACTAGCGAAGTAAGGATCGTCCCGGCGTGAACTGCCGTCAGACTACTTTGCGCCACGCCGGAGAGCCAGTCAATACCCAGCTCAAAATACCCCTTGATCCAGTCTCCAATGGTAAAGGTCAAAAAGAAGGTAACGGCCATGATTCCCAGAAAGATGGGGATACTCCACACTTTGCTGGTGAGCAGCTTGTCCGCCCGCTCGGTGAGCAGGTCCTGCCGTTCCTTATGGAGCAGGACTTCACTGATAATTTCCCCGATGAAATCATATTTCTGGTTGATGATGTCCGACTCGTAGCTGCGATCCAGCACCTGGGGAAGCTCTACCGGGTACTTCTCCGTGATTTCCTTATCCGCCTCCAACAGCTTCAGCGCGTGCCAGCGGTAGTTCGTCAGATCTGGATAACGACGCTTCAGCTCCGGTATGATCTGGTCGATCTTATCCTCGATTTCATCGGAATAGACCATGGCATATTCTGAGTGGTGATCGTGCCGGTGCTTGGAGCAGACCTTATGGTGGTGGATCAAACAGTCCGGGTCGGTGCAATCCTTGTGGTGGGCGGCGGCATGGAGCAGAATATCCAGCCCACGGCGCTTACGGGCGGAGACCGGGATCACCGGGATGCCCAGCATCTCCGGCAGGCGGTGTAGGTCGATCTCCATGCCCCGCTTTTCCACAATGTCCATCATGTTCAGGGCCAGCACCACTGGCTTGCCCAGCTCCAGCAGCTGCAAGGTCAGATAGAGGCTGCGCTCCAGCGCGGAGGCGTCCGCCACATTGATGATGACATCCACCTCATCGCTGAGGATAAACTGCCGGGAGACGGTTTCCTCCATGGTATAGGAGGTCAGGCTGTAAGTACCGGGCAGGTCTACCAGATGGATGGTGAGGTCGTGATCCTTCATGACGCCCTCCACCTTCTCCACGGTCACGCCCGGCCAGTTGGCCACTTTCAGATTGGCCCCGGTGTAGGCATTGAACAGGGTGGTCTTGCCGCAGTTTGGGTTGCCGATAAATCCAATGGTCATTTCCTGTTCACTCATGTGTGTCACCTTCTTCCACCGTGATATTTTTGGTGATGTTATACCCCAGGGCAAACCGGGTGCCCCGCAGTTTAATAATCAAAATTCCCTTTCCTTTCCGATTCAGCACAGAGATGGCGGTCTGCCGGGTCATGCCCAAAGCCTCCAGACGCCGTTCCATCTGAAAGGGAAGGTGGATGGCTTCCACTATATAGGTCCGCCCAACTTGTGCATCTTTCAAAAGCATTTTCCTCACCTCTCAACATCAATAAAGCAATCGTTTAATCGTCCTATTCGCATTGTAAAGCGGGAAAAATCGAAAATCAACAGATGTAACGCAAGTCCTTCCAAGGGGGTAAAGGAAACTTCTGAATGGGTAAATATTTGTTATCTATGCAAAAAGGTTCTGACATTGAAACGCAATTCAGTGTCAGAACCTTTTCTATCTCGTAACCTATTTTTTATGGTTGCGCGGCCCGATGTTTTCTGAGCCACATAGCTCCGAGGGATACAAGGAATCCATAATGAGTGGATGAGCCACCGTCTCAAAATCTCTTATTACTGCCACGTTCTTTGCTCCTCCAGCACCCGACAAAAAGCAGGCGGGAACTCTTGTACCATCTGGTCCTCCCCAATTATAGGAAGCAAATCTTCCTTCATGAACACGGGAATGCCAAGGGCATGGGCCTGATAAGTCAGGCTCCATACCCACTCTGGTTTAGATACGGCCTTGCCCTTCCTGCGTCCTGTCTCCGTGCCAATGACAATCCATTCGATGCCGGTAAGGTCTACCGTACCGATGTCGTCAAACATGGGTTCAAAGGTCACATGGTAATGTCCGCCGTGGATGTGTTCCCGCAATGTCTGAATGCGGCCTTTTTCCTTGCTGGCGGTCACCGTCACACCAAACCACGCATTGTCTAATGAGGTGGAAAAGATGATGTCCTCTGGCCGTTTGGTCAGGAACAGATACTGGTGCTGCGGGTTTTCGGTCATCTTGGCAAATACCTGTTCCCGCCACCCCGGCTTCCAATGGGCAAAATCGCTCATACCGGTGAGCAGAAAATTCTGAGGACGCTTCTTCTCCATCAGCCGCAACTTGCCCGGAAAGAACTCCGGCTTTTCAAAGTCCTCAATCATGTGGAACCTGCGGACATTGTTTCTGGCATAGCAGTAGCTGCACCCGATGTTACAGCCGATCACGAGATTCATATTTTGAATACAATCCTTAATGCAGACAGCCACTGCTGACGCCTCCTTCCAGCTTTAAGAATCAGCCCTCTACCGCAGGTGCGACCTTTCCAAAGCCGTTCCAAGCATACAAGCCCTTCTTCTCCTCATCGCCCAGGAACTTATCTACCTGGCAGATGTGCAGGATATGGTCGCCAACCTCCACAGACTGCTGCAAGGTAGCCACCATCGCCAGCCGGGTGTCCGCCGGGATCTGGATGTCGCTGCCTTCCACTTCTTTCATTTCAATGTGGTTCGCTGCCACCTTGTTGACCTTTGCACCGGTAGAACCGCCGCAAGCCATTACCGCGCCAGCCAGACTCTCACCGGGAACAGTGACGATGACTTTGCCGGTCTCACGCACACGCTTTCCAGTATGGGACTGCTTCCCAGCGGCAAATCCAATCATCGGCGGGTTGAAGGAGAGATAGGAAACAAAGCAAATAGGAGCCAGGTTGGTGGTGCCATCCTCATTCAGAGAACAGATTAAAGTCAGCGGGTTGGGGGAGGTATAAACGGTTGCCTCCATAATGTTCAGTTCTTTCATAAAATTCAGGCCTTTCTGATAAATTTCATTCATTGACCCTACGGCCAACTCGTGATATATTTATTATACCTGATAGCAATATTCGTTCAAGTACGCAAATCATTTATACCTGGTATCAAAGATTATACTAAAAGCGATAAGGAAAGAAAAATCATGACCTATGAAGAATTCAAAGAAAAGGTAGGCAGCGTGATTCTGACCGATGAGGGAAACTGCCCTGTCACGCCAGTGGTGCAGATGCTGCAAGGCAAATGGAAGCTTCAGATCCTCTATGAACTGTGCATCAAGTGCCCCATGCGGTTTGGTGAGCTGAAAAAAGTGCTCAAGCCCATCACCAACGCCGCATTGACCAACGCGCTGAAAGAATTAGAAGCGGACGAGTTGGTGCAGCGCATCCAATACAACGAGATGCCTCTGCGGGTGGAATATTTCCTTACTGAAAAAGGCCGTGACCTGCTGCCGGTCTTTTACGCCATTTCCCAATGGGGAATGAAATATATACCTTGACCCTGATCTTATTCGATAGAAAGCCGGGAAGTTTGGCTCTGAGCCAATACTTCCCGGCTTTTCATTCTCAAACTTCTCTATTTACCAAGGTTGCCAAGCGGCACGGTGTTTTTCTGTTTGAACACTTGTTCTGCATATTGATAAAGGGATTTCGCTTCCGCTGTGCGCAGATAGCGGGCATCAAGCCCACGCGGTCCCAAGCGAAAGCGGTCCAGGGCGTCAGCGTCCTTGAAGATACGATACAACAGAACGCCATCTTCCTGCTCCGCCAGCGCCGCCTCACCCAAGGCATCGTCCCGGTCGTGAAAGGCCATGACCAGGTAAGCTCTTTCATCGAAGACGAGCGGGTGCGTCCGGCAATATTCCCGGTAGTAATCCGCCGCCCGCTGGCCGTGGCCCACATCCAGCCAGTCGTCCTGACGGCGGGAGTCATGGAACACGGCGGTAGCGCACAGCACTTCTCGCTCCTCGTGGGGCAAATCCATTTTAACCGCAATCAGCAGCGCGAACAGCAACACTCTGGCACAATGCTCTTTGGTGTGTTTCTCGCTGTCTGCCAGAGAAAATTGCACTTCCGCATCCAGAAAATTGTGCCAGTGATGATAGTCCCCTTGAATAGATTTTGGAATCGTCATATACCGCACGCTTTCCGCAGAGCAGGGAGCAATTCGTCCAAGCGGCCGTCCAGACCGAAGGACTTTTCTTTAATATTGTCCGCGATGTAGACCTCACCCAGATTGATGGTCACATAGGTAGCATTGGGTTCGTTTGCCACCAGCCGCATCAATGGGGCCTTGATCAGCTGGTTTCGCCAGCCGATGCCCAGCTCCAGCACCACCAGGTTCTTCCCATGATAGGCAGCCAGAAAGTTTTGGAACCGTTCCCGAGCGGCGGTATCCGGGATCATCCGTTCACCCGCGCCCATGTGGATGTCCATCGGCCCGCCGCACTTGGGGCAGCGGGGCACCAACTCTGTGGGGATGCGGCCGTCTTGCTCGGCCGCCGCCAATTTTTCCGCCAGTTCCAAACTGGGATAGCGCGTGTCGTGGCAGGGACGGGCGCACTGCATCGTCAGCCAGTTGCCCTCGATCTCGTAGATTTTGTCTGGCTCGAAGCCGCACAACTCAAAATGGCACTCCCCGTTGGAAGTAACGACGAAATAATCCTTATCTCCCACGATGGCTTTCAGATCTTCCATCACCGGCGTAGGACGGTACTGTCCACAGTAGTGGTGAATAAGACGCGCCCAAAAGGCCCACTTTTCCTCCTCAGAGGGCCACTGGGCCATCATGCCCTGCAAAATGCAGCGTAGACCGTACTTCCGCTTGAAATCTCCGAATAATTTCTCGAAGGCTTCATGATCCGCAAACAGGTGCAGGCCCTCCGTAATGGACAGGCCGTTGCTGGCCCCGATCAGGATGGCATCTGCCTCTTTAATTCTTTTGGCAATAAGGTTCCCATCAGCCATGATTGTTCACTCCTTCCGATTTTGCGTTTGCATTCGGTCGCTTCTGCCGGATGGCAGACAGAATTTCCGCCAAATCTCCTTGAAGATACAGGCTGCGTCCCCGCAGATGCTCCGGCGCATGGGACGCCTCTTTGTTGAGGCAGGCGTAAAAAACATTTTGATTTCTGGCTGTCAATTCCCAGAAGGGCAATTTGATGATGCTGGGCGTCATCTCCCCCACGCCCAGCTCCAACAGCAGGATATTTTTTCCGGTCTGTTCCAGCAACCAGTGCCGAAGAAAAGCATGGTAGCGGTCCAGCTGCGCCTTCCAGGCACGTCCCTCCAGAAAGGTGTCATCCCGCACCCAGGGTACCAGTACCCGGCCGCAGTCCCGGCAGCGGGGAACATCTTCCTCCGACAGGCGCACACCGTTCAGGCGGCTGGTCAGCTCCTTCACCAGTCCACGGTTCTCCCAAATTTCATCCCGGCAAGGCTGGCTGCATTGGCAATAGCCAAAATCACCCTGAAAGGCGCAGATCTGTTCCTTGGGAAACACTCGGAAAAACTGCCGGTCCACATTGGTGGTCAGAACAAAGGCAGGTTTGTCCGCAACAAGCGCCTGTAGATCCAAATATGGCTGCCCCGTGGGGGCTTCCCACATGAAGCGGATATATTGGCTGTAATATCCCCACTGCTCTCCATAGCTGGAAAAGCAGTAGTAGAACCCTGCCAGCGGGGAGGTAAATCCATACTGTTCCCGAAAGGGAGCCAACGCCTCCGAAATTGCCGGGGACCAGTGGTAGTGGTCGTATCCGGCGGCGCTGGACAGGCCGGAGCCGCCGCCGATCACGATGGCATCCGCCTGGTCGATGCGTTCAGCAAGTTCCTGAATTGCCGCCTGGCTGCCACCGCTCATGAATTGCCGTCTCCGTTTTCCATGGTGTTCCGTGCATCCCGCAGTACATTGCCGATGTCGGCCACGATGGTCATACCTTTGTCCTCCAGCTGCTTGGGCAGAAAGTCGTATTTGTCGTTGATTCCAATATACCGGGCATGGGGGAAGCTGAGCGTCAGATTCCAGAAGGGCTCCTGGATGAACATGGGCGTCATGCGGCCCACGCCCAGCTCCAGAAACAGGATCTTGCAGTCTTTGTGTTCCAGCACATAGCGGGAGATCTTTTCATACTGTTCCTCATACTTCTTGCCTTGCAGGAAGTTCCCGTATCCCCGCACCCAGGGAAATGCCTCGCCGCCGCAGTGAGGGCACCTGGGAATCAACTCCGCCGGGATCGTGATACCGTCACCCATCGCCTCTATCATTTCCTCCACCGGCTTCACGGCGTCCCAGGTGTCATCGGTGCAGCAGGCGGCACACTGGAAGAAGCGGTGATCCCCCTGGATCTCCGCCACCTTGTTCTCCGGGTAGAGCTTGACGAACTGCGTGTCCTGGTTGGTGGTCAATACAAAGAAATCTTTCCCCTTTAACAGAGCGTCCAGGTCGAGATAGGGTTGGCGCACCGGGGCGGTCTGGGTGGTATGCAGGAAGGTGGCAAGATACGCCCAAAAGGCTGCCCGGTCATCCCACTGACGGAACATTCCATCAAAGGCCCCTTTGAAGTGGTACTTCTCCGCGAACTTGCCGAAGTATTTACGGAAGGAGGCGTTGTCCTCATAGTAGAAGTCCCCGCCTCCGGCAGCGGACAGGCCGGATGCTCCGCCCACCACCACACAGTCGGCGGTTTTGATCTGATGCACGAGGCTCTGGATTTGCTCCTGATACGGCATCTGCTTTTTGTCCGAAAGCTGATAAGGTGTGCCGCCGGAAGCATAAACATGGTAGTATCGGGAGTAATTCATTTGGGTCTGCATGACCAAATCTTCATAGAAACTCATAGTCGCCATTCCTCTCAAATGGATGTTATTTTTATTTTTATTTCAACTTATCTTATCACCAGCTTGCGTCCGTGTCAATATGCTGTTATAATAAAACTAACATCAAAGAGAAATGGGGGATCATAGAATGAAATACCCTACGAAACTCAGTGACGCCGTTCACATTCTGGCCTTCATCGCTCTGCATCCAGACTGCGAACTGACCAGCGACAAATTGGCTGAGAGCGTCCAGACCAATCCTGCCTATGTGCGCCAGCTCATGTCCGCCCTGCGGAAAGGCGGGCTGCTCACCAGCGTGAAGGGACATCCCCGGCCGGCACTGGCCCGTGAGCCGGAGAAAATTACTCTACTGGACGCATATCGCGCGGTAGAGGGAGATAAACCCCTGCTCCACCAAGACACCCATACCAACCCCGCCTGCGGTGTAGGAGTAAATATTCAACTGGTTCTGCGGGATTTTTACCTGGATATTCAAAAAGCGGCAGAAAACCGGATGCGGGAGATTACGCTGGACGATGTGCTGGAACAGTACAAAGCCAGGATAAAAAGCATAAATCTTGAGGAGTGACAAACAGAAAACCATGAAAATTCAACAAATCCGAAATGCAACCTTAAAAATTCAGTACGGATCGTTCACCATTCTGCTGGACCCATGGCTACAGGATAAGAATGCAGGACCGTCTTTCCTGGCTGTCAAGCCAGAGAGGAACGGCGTCAGAAGCCCCCTGGACGATCTGCCTCTATTGCCGACAGAGATTTTGAGCGACGTAGACTTCTGCCTGGTGACACATATCCACCCGGATCACTTTACGGCGGACTACCTGCCTCAAAATATCCCAGTGCTAGTGCAAAATGATGCGGATAAAAAACTGGTCGCAGACATGGGCTTTAGGAATGTCACAGCATTTACAACGCCGGAAATCAGGATGGGAAACATCGTCATCACAAAAGTTCCCGCCCGGCATGGAGATACCCCAGAAGCCATGGTTCGTATGGGGGAGAGCAGCGGCTATGTGTTGCAGAGCGAGGGAAAAACGCTGTATCTTGCCGGAGACACCGTGTATTTTGACGGCGTGGAGCAAGTTATTGAAACCTTCCGACCAGATGTGATCGTCCTCAACTGTTGCGAGGCGACAATACCGATTGGCCGGTTGGTTATGGGCCTGGCCGATGTGGAAGCGGTCTGCAGAAAAGCGCCGAACGCCGCCATCATTGCCACCCATCTGGATAGCGTAAACCACGCCCTGCTGTCCAGCGATGATGTCCGGGCCTTTGCCGCCCGCAAGCACCTGACACAAATCCATGTTCCCGCCAACGGGGAGTGGATTATGCTAACGTGATTGATGCGATAGCTCTCCCATTTGGGCAAAATATTCTTCCAAACGGGAAATACAAGACTTCCTTACAGGACTATACTGGGAACCAGAAAGACCGATACCCCGTATGGGTGCCCTACTTTCCGGTAAAGGAGGTTTCAGAAAATGCAGGAAAAGTACAATGTCACAGGCATGACCTGTGCAGCCTGTCAGGCAAGGGTACAGAAAAGCGTAGCTCACCTGAACGGCGTGCAGGACTGCAATGTCAATCTGCTGAAAAACAGTATGGTGGTGACCTATGACGACCAGACCGTAAACAGCGGCCAGATCATCGCCGCCGTGGAGAAGGCGGGCTACGGCGCGTCTCTCCAGCAGGCCAAAGGGAAATCGGCGGCCCAGGCTGTTTCCCCGGTGGATACAGCAAAAAAGGAATACGAAACGATGAAGCGCCGGGTCATTTGGTCCTTCGTATTCACCATTCCGCTGTTCTACATTTCCATGGGGCACATGATGGGCTGGCCGCTGCCGGGGTTCTTCCTGGGAACGGAAAACTCCATGATCTATGCCCTGACCTTGTTTCTGTTGGCTCTGCCCGTGGCCATCATCAACAATAAGTATTACCGCATGGGTTTTAAGACCCTGTTCCACGGCTCACCCAACATGGACTCCCTGATTGCCCTGGGCTCCGGGGCCTCTCTGGCTTATGGAGTATATGCCCTTTATAAGATTGCCTGGGGTTTTGGTTATGGAGATCTGGCAATGGTGGAGCAGTTCACCCATGACCTCTATTTTGAGGGAGCGGGCACCATCCTCACCCTTATCACCTTGGGTAAGTTCTTTGAGGCGCGGGCCAAAGGCCGCACCTCTGATGCCATCAATAAGCTGATGAATCTGGCCCCCAAAAAAGCTACGGTGGTCCGGGACGGTGTAGAAACCGTCATTCCCGCCGAAGAAGTGGAGAAAGGCGACATCCTGATTGTCAAGGCAGGCGAGAGTGTGCCTGTGGACGGTGTGTTGCTGGAAGGCACCGGCTCGTTGGATGAGAGTGCCATCACCGGCGAGAGCATCCCCGTGGACAAGCAGGCCGGAGACAAGGTCATCGGCGCTACCATCAACCAAAGCGGTTATTTCAAGATGCGGGCCGACAAGGTGGGCGACGAGACCGCCCTCTCCCAGATTATTAAGTTGGTGGACGAGGCCACCAGTTCCAAGGCCCCCATCGCCAAGCTGGCCGACAAGGTGGCTGGGATCTTTGTTCCAATCGTCATCGGTATCGCCCTTCTTGCAATGGCGGTATGGCTGATCTGCGGCGCGACCTTTGAGTTCGCCATGACCATCGCGGTATCGGTACTGGTGGTCTCCTGCCCCTGCGCTTTGGGACTGGCAACTCCTACTGCCATCATGGTAGGCACCGGCCGGGGCGCGTCCAACGGCATTCTGATCAAGTCCGCAGAGGCTCTGGAAACGGCCCACAGCGTCAATGTGGTGGTCATGGATAAGACCGGCACCATCACCCAGGGCAAGCCGGTGGTGACCGACTTGGCGTGTCACAGCGGCGTCGCGGAGGATCATCTGCTCCAAATCGCCGCATCACTGGAAAAGCTGTCGGAACATCCCCTGGCCCGCGCCATTGTAGCCGAGGCGGAAAAAAGAAACATGCAATTCCTGCCCGTGGAGCAGTTTGAACAGATCCCCGGCCAGGGCATCAAAGGAAGCATCGAAGGGATTACCTGCCTGGCAGGCAATCAGAAGTTATTGAATGCGGAAGGCGTTCACGACCAGGCCCTTGAACAGCTCCAAGATCAGATGGCCGACCAGGGCAAGACGCCGCTGTTTTTTGCAGCGGCTGGCAAGCTCATCGGTATGGTCGCAGTAGCGGATGTGGTGAAACCCTCCAGCAAGCAGGCTATCGCAGACCTGCAGGCTATGGGCATTGAAGTGGTCATGCTCACAGGCGACCACAAAAAGACCGCTGAGGCCATCCGCAGGCAGGTCGGTGTGGACCGCGTAGTGGCGGAAGTGTTGCCTCAGGATAAGGAGCAGGAGGTCCGCAAGCTCCAGGAGAGCGGCAAGAAGGTGGCCATGGTGGGCGACGGTATCAACGACGCCCCGGCTCTGGCCCGTGCCGATGTGGGGATTGCCATTGGCGCTGGCACCGACGTGGCGATGGAATCCGCCGATATTGTGCTGATGCGCAGTGATCTGCTGGATGTGGCCGGGGCCATTGAACTCTCCAAGGCCACCATCCGCAACATCAAAGAGAACCTGTTCTGGGCCTTCTTCTACAACATTATTGGTATCCCCATCGCCGCCGGATGCTGGTACACAGCGTTCAATTTGAAGATGAACCCGATGGTGGCGGCGCTGGCCATGAGCTTCAGCTCGGTATTTGTGGTATCCAACGCCCTACGGCTGCGGTTTTTCAAGCCCAAGCATGGTTCTGCGGTCTCCGCCAGTGCAGCTGAATCCGCTGCGCCTGTTACTGCTTCTATTCCTGCGGGAGCTCCTTTACTGGAGCCTTCCGCAAAGCAAACCACAATCAATCAATCGAATGGAGGAACTACGATGAAAAAGGAACTGATGATCGAAGGCATGATGTGCCAGAACTGTGTCAAGCATGTCACCCACGCTTTGGAGGGCATCCCCAGCGTGACGGATGTTCAGGTGAGTCTGGAGAACAAGAAGGCCACCGTCAATGTCCCGGAATCTGTCACCGATGAGGCGTTGAAAGCGGCAGTCACCGAGGCGGGCTATGAAGTGACGGGGATCACCACCCATGAAGGCTGATAAGGCCCATATCATCCGCTCTATCAAGATCGCCAGAGGGCAACTGGACGGCATTCTGCGGATGATCGAGGAGGACCGCTACTGTGTGGACATCTCTAATCAGTTGCTGGCCACCCAGGCGCTCTTAAAGCGGGTCAATCAGGAAATTTTACGGGCACACATCCGCGGCTGCGTCCGGGACGGGCTGCACACAGATGAACCCAACCCCAAGCTGGAGGAAGCCCTTCAGCTGTTGGAAAAGCTGGTCACATAACAGAAGAAAGAGGACCGGCCAAATTTGCATGGCCGGTCCTGCATCATTTGAGGAGGAATACAGTATGAAACTTGGTATTATCCGTTGTATGCAGACAGAGGACTACTGCCCTGGAAGCCGGGATTTTCGTACCATCCGGGAACGAAAGGGCGCTTTTGAAGGCGAGGACGACATCCAGCTGGTGGGCTTTATCAACTGCGGCGGCTGCCCTGGGAAAAAGGCAGTGCTTCGGGCCCGCGCCCTGGTGAGTCAGGGAGCGGACACCATCGCCTTTGCCTCCTGTATCAGTAAGGGAACCCCCATCGGCTATCCCTGTCCTTTTGCTAAGCGTATGCGGGATTTGGTACAGAAAGAGGTAGGCGACAGTGTCCGTATCCTGGAATACACGCATGATGCCGGACCGGAAACGGAGGAAACTCAGAAGTGAGGTTTCTTTCCCTTCCGGCCTATGGTAAGATAGACTCCAGGGAGGAATGCCGAATGCCTCAGAATTATTTGCCTCACAATCATGGACAGAGCATTGAACAGGAGCTGGAGCACATGCCCAGCGTGGAAAACTTTCAGACCGTGGCTGATATTTTCAAACAGTTGGGGGATGGGAGCCGTATCCGTATTTTTTGGCTGCTGTGTCACTGTGAGGAATGCGTCATAAACCTTTCTGCTATGGTGGACATGAGCAGCCCGGCGGTTTCCCATCACCTCAAGCAGCTGAAAGCGGCTGGGCTGATTGTCAGCCGCCGGGAAGGAAAAGAGGTCTATTATAAAGCGGCCGATACCGAGCAGGCCCGAAATTTCCATCACATGATCGAATGGCTTGTAAAGATTGCCTGCCCATCGCAAACAGAGGAATAGAAAGGAGTCGCATGAAAAAAGAAGAATACAGTTCCATTGCAAAAAATCTTCAAAATATTTCAGATGGCACCCTTTCTATAGAGCGCACGCAAACTGGTAAAAACATAGGCAAGACTTTTTTTACGGAACAGTTTCAAGCAATGACAACCGGGAAGGGACGCATGGAGGTACACAATGTCTACCCTGGTATTGAAGCATCTTTTAATACCTTCCTTGCTCCAGAGATCCATTTCCAGCACAGTGCGCTTGACTCTGTACTGGAAATTCACTACTGCCGTAATGGCCGTATTGGCTGGAATATGCGTGGCGGCACCGCCATCTACCTAGGATCAGGAGATTTGACGGCTCACAGTATGGCGTGCTGCTCAAATTCCACGATGATGTTTCCCCTGGGATATTCAGAGGGAGTTTCCCTTTCTGTGGATTTGGAAAAGCTGTCTACTGTCTGCCCGGAAATTTTACAGAGCGCAGGTGTAGCGTCCAATCTGTTGTGGGAGAAGTTTTGTTCCGGGAAGCCATCTGCAATTCCAACTTGCTCCGATTTGGAACATATTTTTGCTCCACTCTTTTCTGCCCCCGTACCCGTGCGGCTTCCCCTCTTAAAACTAAAAGTGCTGGAAGTTTTGATTTATCTGGGCAACATGAAGTCCGGGCGGAAAGAATTGACTCAATATTTCTCCCAGCAGACGGAACTGATCAAAGAAATCCGCCAACAGTTGACGGAGCACTTGGAACAGCGGTTCACGATTGAAGAACTTTCTAAACAGTATCTCATCAATACTTCTACGCTGAAAGAAGTGTTCAAAGCAGTTTACGGTTTGCCCATTGCCACCTATATGAAGGAGTATCGGGTACACCAAGCCATGAAGCTACTTCGGGAGACCGATGCCACCATTGCCGATATTGCCGCCCAGGTAGGGTATGAGACCCAAGGGAAGTTCTCTAAGGCATTCAAGGATGTGACGCAGGTTCTGCCTACAAAATATCGCAAAAACTATCAGAATCCACACAGCTCATGAGCCCCAAAATATCATCTTAAATTCGGGATAATACCGGCAAGCGATGCCTGTGGCTATCCATATAGCCCCACGCGCTTGTTGTGGGAAGTCCCCCAAGCCCCCTCGGAACACAGATTTTCAATCTGCGGCTGCGCGTTCTTGCGAACGCTTTTGACCGCGACCAGCTCACCGCTGGCCGTGGTCTTTTTCTTTCTGTTGCGGCTCGGCCTGCTCCATCGCCAGGACCCGATCCACGTTGTTCTTGACCGTCAGCAGTTCCCGCATGGCGGCGCGGGCCTGCCGGTACTCTCCGTAAGCCTTTTTCTTGTCCGCCAGCAGCTGGGCATACTCGGTCTGAAGCTCCTTGATGGTGGGCAGCTTCTTCACGTTCAGCTCGTTGAAGGCTTCCTTGGCGGCCTGGTGCAGCAAGATTTCCTCCTCATGCTCCTGCCGGAATTTCCGTGAATACCCGGCCTTGCGGTAAGCCGCATAGGTGTCGCGGGTCTTGGCGTAGTTGACGATGTGGGTGCGCAGCACGGCAATCTCGGCCATGCGCTTCTCGGCGGCCTTGATCTGATCGGACAGTTCATTGTAGCAGGCCGTCGCCTCTGCTGTTTTGGTTTCCAAATCGGCATAATCCAGCAGCCCATGTTCGGACAGATAGTTGAGAGTCTGCGCCATCTGCTTGAGGTTGAACACCTTGGCCCAGCGGGCATACCCGGCACCTTTTCCGGCCTGGAGTTTTGCCTGGATGTCCACCAGCAGATTGACCTTGGGCGGAGTGGCCTGTGGGGCGGTTTTCTTGCGGGGCGTATGTTCTTTCTGGCCGGAGAGAACCGCCAGCAGATCGTCCAGCGTGTAACCGTCTCCCAGCCGGTCAAAGCGGACGTTGTTGCCCCAGCCCTCCGCGCCGATGGAGATGGTTTTGCCGCGCCGGTGAACGGTAAAGCCGTCCTGCTCCAACAGGCGCAGCAGCTCCTCCAGACTGGCCGGTTTCTGCGCCAGCACTCGGTCAATGGCCTGACGCAGCTGCTCCTTGTGGGAGGGCTGTGCCGCATCGCCCAGCCACTTGTTGTAGCTCTGGCCGCGCCGCTTTGGAGCCTCTACAATGGAGTAGCCGTTCTCGATGCAGATGGTATCGCTCAGGCGATGGACGGCGCGGGTGCTGCCCCAAAAGTTGCGGAACTTGCGATCACACTCCAGCGTGGTGGAGTTCCATATAATATGGTGGAGTAGGGAAGCACCGCCTTGTCACATTGCTGTGGTAGGTTTGCGCCACCCTCTCCGGGAACCGTACGTACCCCTCTCGGAGTATACGGCTCTGTTACTGCTTGTTCAGACAAAACTCACTTTTTGTGGATAATACTGCGGTGGCAATCCCTGCACACCACAAGCGTTTTCCTATGCTTGGCAATCATTGCGATTTCCCACCGTTCCTTGCCTTTGAGATTTTTGAGTTTGTTAATGTGGTGAACCTCGTAATGATCGCTCTCTGTCGTTCCGCATAACTCACAGACCTTTACTTTCAGCCGGTTTTCAAGGGTATTGACTGCGTATCCGTAGACAACGGCGGCATTGCTGATGTAATCCGTAGCCGAACCTTTGCCTTTACAGTCAGCGTAATTTGCGAAGTAACGTCTTTTGCTTCCCATCTTCGTTTCATAGGGGACACCCCATTTTCCTGTACCATCATTAAACTTGTCAATGATTTTGGAAAGGCTGGTTTTATGCTTTGAAGCGAGGGTTTTCAAGCAACTGTATTCCATAAGGTAGGAAAAGTAGTGCAGCTTGCAGAAGTTGCTTGCCATACCATAATAGTTGCATATTCCTCTTAACTCCGCATTGTATACTGAAACGATTTCTAAGTCTGTGAGTCCAACCAGGTATTTCCGATGGACTGGAAACATGGAACCATCTTCTTTTTGTATCGCCACGCCTTTCGTGAAAACGAATTGGCGGATTTTATCGTTAAGTGGCACCAACAGTTCTACACCCCCATTGAGGGTACGCATTTTTACATGACCGGGGCCACCCCGCTTTATTTTTCCGCTTCTGCGCACACGCACATCATAGCCTAAGAACCTTGCACATTTACTGCTATGGGTTATGAGCGTTTTATCTTCACTGAGTTCCATTTTCAGTGTATCTCCGATAAACTCGGCCAGTTTGCTCTTAATCCATTGACAGTCCTCACGGTTTCCTTTGACTGCTATTAGAAAATCATCCGCATAGCGAACATATTTCAGTTTTTTGTCGGTCTGCGCAGTGCAGGGAATGGTCATCAGCTTCTGACGTTTGGGCTTATACTCTGCCAGCACCATTTCCCTTTCCTCACCCGTTACTTTCGTCAAGCGGTGGGATAGCCGTTTGATTTCATTGTGCAGCTCTCGGTATTCAGGTGTGATCTGGCCCACTCCGGGCGTGTCAAATTCGGATTTCAACTTCATTACAAACTTATCCAATTCATGCAGGTAGATGTTGGCGAGTAGCGGAGAAATGATACCGCCTTGCGGTGTACCACTGTATGTCTTATGGTACTGCCAGTTCTCTAAATATCCTGCTTTCAGGAATTTGTAAATCAGCTTGGTTATCCGGGCGTCCTTGATTTTATTGCTCAGCAAACCTACAAGAACGGCGTGGTTGATGTTGTCAAAGCAGCCTTTGATGTCGCCTTCAACGAACCAACGCGTACCGTTGAACTCCCGTCTCAACTGCTTTAAGGCCGTATGGCAACTTCTTTTTGGCCTAAAACCGTGGGAGACATCCAGAAAGATAGGCTCATATACCGCTTCCAGTATCATCCGTAACACTTCCTGCACCAATTTGTCAGTAAAGGTTGGTATACCTAAGGGACGCAGCTTTTTGCGGTTATTCTTCTTCTGGATATAGGTTCGCCTCACCGGCATGGGCTGATAGGTTTCGTCCGCCAATGCTTTGATAATACTATCTATTTTAGCTTCACTGAAACCGTCCGCCGTATCCTCGTTTACTCCTTTCGTTGCCGCACCGTTGTTGGCATACAGGTTTTTGTATGCCACAAAGTAGATGTCAGGACGCAGCAGATAGCGATACAGTTTTGTAAATACTTCTTCTTTATTTGCAAGTGAGTTTTGACTGATTCTTGCTAAAATTTCCGTTGTTGGTTTCATGTGAGGTTTTCCTCCCTAATCAACTTCTAATTTTAGTGCGCAATAACTGTGCTCCTTCGCCATGTAAGGGTCATTACCCCTCTCGGACTACTACGAGCACTCCGTACCCATGCAGGATTTTCAGGCTCCAAAGCCATAGCCGCTTTTTCATTCCCCCTTTCATGCGGCACTCCTGGTTAGGGCATCCCCGGTTAGCAATGAGACTTGGTAAATTCGGATTCTCGGTATCGCTTTCGCTTCGTTACCATAGGTTCTCCTACAGGTTGTACGGAATGATTGATAACCGACAAGCCCACAACCATAACTTGCCTTTTCCGTACCAGAGGTTTCAGGCAATTTTCCTCCATCGGCACATAACAGAAACTGGAAGCTTGCGTTCAGTAAATCCAACTTATACCTTATATCCGATTAACATTGCGGTTCAGTCGCACCCGATTGCCTTTGGGTGACTTACCGCTTTCCAGCCGTACTGTGTTCCCGTGTCAGCTTTCGCCTTTCGGTTAGGCTGGTTGTTTCCCGTGTTATCTTACGGGGCAGTACCTCATACTGCTTTTCTCATTGCCCTATCCGGGCGTACGTTGTGGACGTGAGCCTTGTCGATGTGGGTGCAGACGATGAAAGCGTGCTTGCCCTTGGTGAAGCGCCGGGCCAGCTCCACGCCCAGCCGGTTGGCTTCCTCCGGCGTGATCTCGCCCGGCACAAAGGACTGCCGCAGGTGGTAGGCAATCACATCGTCCGCACCGCGCACCCGGCCAGTTCGGGCGGCGTAGGTCTGCTTGTCCAGCAGGAACTGCGCGTCGGCCACGCGGCTGTCGCATTGATAGCTGGTAATGAGCCTGCCGTGGTCGGTCTTTTCTGGATTTTTTACATAGTCGATGATGTCGCTGATCGCCTTGCCGACCGTGCGGCCCTTGCCAGCGTGCAGCGGTATGATGCGTGTGGTGGCCATGCGGGGTCCGCCTCCTATTACAATAAATTTGGGCAGGAAAGCCGAGCAGCCAGTCCGGCTTTCTTTCCATCTCGTGCCTAAGCTACAATGAGAGGAGCAACTGGCTGACCAACGCCTCCTTGGGCTTTCATGTCCGTTGGAAAGACTGTCAGCCATCCTCTTGTTGCAGCGTTCGATTTAAGCAGGTTGAGCCACCGAATGCCGGAGAGTTCGCGTTACCCAATAGATTGAATCGGCAACGAGAAAAGATGGATTCCGGTTGCGGATTCTTTGTATTGGAGGAACGTGAATGAACTGTGTTGGCATTGATGTTTCCAAAGGGAAAAGCATGATCGCCGTCATGCGGCCCTTCGGAGAAGTGGTGGTTTCACCCTTTGAAGTGCGCCACACCGCCAGTGAACTGAGCGAGCTGGCAAGGCTGCTCAAAAGCCTGGACGGTGAGACCCGTGTGGTGATGGAATCCACAGGTAATTACCACGCGCCAGTGGCCCGGCTACTCCACGATGCGGGCCTTTATGTCTCGGTAGTCAATGCAATGCTGGTGCATGACTACGGAAACAATAGTTTAAGACGTGCCAAGACCGACAAGAAGGATGCCGTGAAGCTGGCCAACTACGGCCTTGACCGCTGGCTTACGCTGCCGCGATATGTCCCAGAGGAGGATACCCGGCTCATGCTGAAGACCTGCTACCGGCAGTACCAGCAGTATTCCAAAGTACAAACCATGCTGAAGAACAACCTGATCTCCCTGCTGGACACCGCTTTCCCGGACGTAAACCGCCTGTTTACCAGTCCACCTCGTGCCGATGGCAGCGAAAAGTGGGTGGACTTTGTAGCCACTTTTTGGCACTGCGAGTGCGTCTGTGGCCTGTCTGAGAAGGCATTTACCGCCAAGTACCAGAGGTGGTGCAGGAAGCACCGCTACAATTTCAGCGAGGAGAAAGCACTGGATATATACGCTTCTGCCTGTGGGCACTTCGGTGTCATACCCAAAACGGATACAGCAAAACTTTTGGTGGAACAGGCCATTTTCCAGCTCCGGGCAACTTCTGCCGCGTTAGCTGCTCTCAAGCAGGAGATGCAGTCCCTGGCGGCTTCTCTGCCGGAGTATCCTGTGGTGATGGAGATGTTTGGTGTTGGCCCAACCCTCGGCCCTCAACTCATGGCTGAAATCGGCGATGTACGCCGATTTCACTCCAAAAAGGCTTTGGTCGCCTTTGCGGGCATTGACGCCCCGCCCTACCAATCCGGACAAATAGATGTCCGCAGCCGCAGCATTTCCAAGCGGGGGTCTGCCTCACTGCGCAGGGCACTCTTTCTGGTGATGGGAGTCATCCTGCAATGCGCTCCAGGGGATGAACCGGTTTATCAGTTCATGAACAAAAAACGCTCTGAGGGTAAGCCCTACCGGGTCTACATGATGGCCTCAGCCAACAAATTCCTGCGCATCTATTACGCCTCTGTGAAAGCCTTTTTGGATTCCTTAGAACACGCCTGATTTTTCTACGTTATACCACCTGGCTGGCCGCCATTTTAATTTTGAGATGCTCAGCGGCTTGATTTTGTGTCGCCTTTTTCACTTCCCTAAAAAATCTGAAATTCCTACTTGACTTTTATTAGCAGGTCTTTCCAAAAAATAAGCGGCCTGCTCATCACAGACCGCATCGGTTTACTCTATATCAGTTTCCTCGTCCATATAAAAATCGAAATCTGCCTCAAAGTCATCTTCCAATTCATCCAGTTCTATCCTGGGCGGGAACCGCATTTCATACTGTTCCGTTGCCAAGGCCCGCACGGCATCCCGCCTGTCTTTCATCCGTTTCTTCAGCCACGAAAGATGTTCTTTAGATAATCGCCAGGGAAGGTTGACAAGCCGGGTAAGCGTCATTTCTTCTGCCTGCTTTTCTGACGGCAGAGCGGCGCAGGTTTTACAGATGTGCGCAGCATGGCCTTTGCCAGAAAACTTTTCGTTGGTTTTATACTCGCCACAGACCTTGCAGTAGTGTCCGTGCTTTTTCATACCGTGCCCTCGCAACGAGCAAACAGCTGTCGAACCGCAGCCATGACCGTATCCCATCCAAGGTCAGACGCATAGGAGAACTTTTTCTGATAGGCCGCCCACAGGTCCTGCATGACCGGGCTGTTCTCCACTTCATCAAAGACTTCGGCGGCCTCGGCCAGATGGCGCTCGGTGCCGCGCTTGTGGGCTGTCGCCAGCAGCGCGTCATGGAGAACGTGCGGGTCCAGAGTTCTGCCATAGAGTTGTTGTAAAATGGCGATGTCGTAAAAATCTCTCATGCGGGTGTTGGTCGTGGTGCGGGTGATGATGGTTTCCAGCTTTTCAGCCAGCACGGTCTCCAGGTTATAGGCCCAAACGTCGATGGAGCGGTCCTCCAGCATGAGCTTGAAGCTGTACCGCACCTCTTTAGGGGTGATGGCGTCGCCGGTGGAAATGTCGATTTTCAGCGGGGTGCGCACCCCGTCAAAGAGCGTTGTCATCGTGACCCGGATACCGGGATATTCCGCTTCATCCATGATTTCCGAAATGCTTTTTACCTGGAAGGTAACGCCGTCGTCAATGGGAACCGCGATGATCTCGGCCATCATGTTCTCCACGTCCTCCACGTTGACATTGGCTCCCTTGACCGTCGCATCCAAGTCCATTGTGGAGCGGGCGTCCAGGCCGACCATAGCGGCCACCAGCATCCCGCCCTTCAGGATAAATTTGTCCCGGTAGGCCGAGAGAGAAATGCGTTCCAGAAACCGCTCCATCATGTAATTGCGCATCAGGATCTGCGCATCCGCAGCATTTTTCTTTGACAGGTTGCGGATCAAATCTTTCAGCTGTCTGGCTGTCTTTATCATAAGAGTACCTCCAAATACTGGCGTAAAATCTTCTCGACCCGGAACAGCTTGGCATAGCGCACCAGCGTCCGCAGGTCTTTGTCGCTGCGCCGGACATACGCTTTCAGCGCCCCCTGGAATGTCTGCATCTCGATGTGGCTCCGGCTGCGCAGCACATCGCAGATCGTCCGTTCCATATTATAGACCGGCACATCGTGGCCGAAGGGGGTCTGTGCGGTTGTCAAGCCGACCTCGTGCAGCTCCGCCTTGATGGTAAAGACCTGGACGCCCTCACCTTTAAGCCGGGTGGGGTTGTACCCCGTCTTGACCGTGACAGAATAGGCCAGTGGCTCCCGGTCGGTCAGGTCATGAAAAAACAGCGCCGTTTCATGGGAAAAAATCGCCTGCGGACAGCGAAGATGCAACAGGTACATGGCGTCCACCCAGGCATCCTTGGAAAGATAAATTCCATGCGCCGCCTGTTCCAGCCCACGAGACTGTACAAATTGATAAAAAACAGGTTTTGAAATCCCGGCCGCGAGGACCTGCCCGGTGCGCAGCATCCCGTCCTGACGTTCCATCAGCTGGTCCAGCTGTTGAAATTGGCTCACGTTCTTCACCTTCCTTTCATGCTAATATTATATGCGAAATTAGCACAAAAGTAAAGTCAAAAAATTGCCGGGCACTCACTCCCGGCAATTCTTCGTTTCCTATTCAACCGTACACCGCGTCCTGGATCGCATACCGCAGGTTCTGCACCTTGCCCACCAGCCAGGCAGCGGCCATTGGCAGGCCCATCGGGCTGACCAGAAAGGCAATTACAAGTAGAATGATACCATTTTGAACGGAATATGTAACCAGAACCGCCAGTCCCAGCAATCCCACGATGGTACTGATAACCCCCAGCACAAGGCTTGACAGGTACAGCACTCCCATACAAAGCCATACGAACAAGGTCAACGCCAGCACAACAGGTGCGGCCAACAGTTTCAATAAAAATCTCATTTCAACGCCTCCTTCTGTTTCAGGTATTCCTGACGCACCTGTTCTACCTTTTGCCTGCCTTTATCATCCAGATCATCCATTTCAGCTTTTCTTAAAATCAGATATTCCTGATAGCCGGTAGCTGCGTCCAAAAGTTTGTCAAACAAGTCCTCCGGCGTAGGACAACACGTTACTTCGGACCAATCCTGCCCTGCTTTATCCCAAAGCATGACCGCGTAGCCGTGACGGGTCGGTACGATTTCCAGCGCCTGATCTTTCTCCAAATAGTCCGCAAAAATTTTCAGCACCCTTTCATTTGTCAGCATACAGTTCAGCTCCTTAGTCAGTACGGCATATCCTATATTTCTATATCTATTGTACCCACATTTCAAGAGAGTCTGCAACGATACGGGCAAAGAAAAAAGAGGGAGGTCCAGCACAGCAACCTGCACGCGCCGGACCTCCCTCACAGCCGGGGCGTATGCCCCTGTCACGTCAGCTTTGCCAGCTGGGTCAATACCTGATGTACCCCGTCCCACAAAGCCTCCTGCCGCCGGGATATATCCTCCAAATCGGCGTCATAAATGCGCCCGGTTTCGTGCGCACGGCGGGCCAGCTGGTTCAAGTTATTGCTGGAATAGCGCATCAGGGACACCAGCTCCTTCAGCTCCGGCAGTTCCAGGCGCACCACATAGCCGTCCAGGGCCATCTTGCGCAGGTAGGCTTCCCGGTTTGTTGTCCCCAACTGGGCCATCTTCTGCTCGATCAGCGCCAGTTCCTCCGGCGAGACACGGAAGTTCAGCTGCACGTCCCGCTTGCGCTTGGGAGCGGTCATCGCTCCGGCTCCTTTTTCTTATGGGCAGAGGATTTTTTCTCCGGCTTTTCAGCGGGGTGCGGTTCCTGCTTTAGCTGGCGTCGGACAGAACGGCGAGGCTGGCGCAGCTCCTTACTGCGATCCTCGCTGGCAAGGATGGTGACATAGGTGCCGGGACGGTCCACCAACCCGGTGATCGCCAGGCTGCGGAACGGCAGCAGTTTCATCAGCTGCTCGTGGGCCTGGGTGCCTGCACGGGCCAGAAAGTCCGGCGACACGCGGGCCATGTAGTGGGTGCCGTGGGGGCTGTTGGGGGTATCCGGGGCGCGAAGCTCCTGCAACAGCCGAGCGGCCTCGGCTTGGATTTCCTCCGGCGTCAGCGGCTGGAGCCTCAGATAGTCCTGCCGCGCCTGGGTCAGAAACAGATCGACCAGGCCAGTGTCGCTGTTCACCACAAAGTCCAGGTTGCGTTCACCGCCGAAGCTGTCCGGGTTGGGCGGGATGTCCACAGTCTTGGCCCACGTCTTGTTGGCCGGGCTGAACCGCCCATCCCAGTCCTTCTGCTGCACGGTGTTTGCCAGCACATAGAGAGTGCGGGTGTAGCCGAACTGTTCGATCACTTGGGGCACCGCGTCTCTGTCCAGCCGGTTGTCCCGGTAATGTTCCGAAATGGATGCCTCGATGGCCTCCTTGCAGGCGATGTTGGCGCAGTGGGACGACCGATAGAGGTCCAGGTCGCCCTGTTCGCGGGCATAGGCGGCGTCATGCCGGTAGAGCGGCAGTTCCCGCTGGGTGTCCAGTGCCGCCTCGGCCCGCTGCTCGATGCTGTCCCGCACCACATCCATGTAGGAAGTTTCCCGGTCGGCAAACGCCTTGTACACATCGGCCAGCGGGGACGGCGACGCCAACAGCGCGGCGGCCCGGCTTTGGGGCAGATCCAGTTCCTCCATTGCCATCAAAATATCCTCACGGACAACGTACTCATAGGCATGGTTCAGAATTTCTTCCGGCGGCTGGCTTTTCAGCCAGTCCCGGAGCTTGTCCTGCTCGGCGGCCATCTTTTCATAGAGGGCCGTATTTTTGTCTGCGTTCATGTTATCGCACCTCCTGTTCATGGTGTTTGGGTTTCTTTCCGGGGCTACGCAGCGGCATCGGGCGTTTCAGCCCTTCCAGCACCGAGGGACGGCTGCTCTTAGCCACCACCGCCTCCGGTGCGGGGCGCTTATGGCCGTCAATATTCAGCAGCACATCCAACTCGGCCAGCCGGGCGGATTTGTCCCGCAGCTCCTGCTCCTGGGGGAAGGGCTTGCCCACCTCGGCCTTGGCGGCGGCCTGCTGCTGATAGAGGTTATCCAGCTGATTTTTCACCGCCTCCAGCCGCTGGGGCATCTGGGCAAGGGCGTTGTCAATACGGGTGAGGTTGCCGCGTGGGTCGGTGCCGAGGGTCGCCCGGTGGGTCATCTCGCCTTTCAGCAGGAGCATATATTCCTGCCGGAAAGCGTCAAACGACACCGACATAGCAAAGCCCCGGTAGCTGCCCACCGATACCGGATCAGAGGCTTTGACCTCCTTGCAGGCATCCAACAGAGCTGCACCGGCGTTCTCCTTGTCGGTCAGGGTGTCGCCCCGGACTTCCATGCCCGCAAAGCCGTCCTCCGGGTGGGGGTGGGCGGCCAGGGTTGCCATATCGGCTTCCAGCCCGGTGATGAAGCCCTTGTTTTTCTCGATCTCCTCCGGGAAGGTTTTGAGCAGCTGGTCCTCCAAGTGGTATTGCTTGCTTTGGTGGTCGGCCTTCATCAATTTCAACCGCGCCACGTCCACATCCAGGTCCATTCGTTCCTTGATGCGCGGGTCGCCTGCGCACAAAGCCTTGATCTCGGCAAATGACAACGCCGTTTCGTCCACATCGTCGCAGCTCCGTACCGGGGATTTGGAGGTCATAATTTGGCTGATAAACCGTTGTTTATTCTCAACGGTCTGCCAGAGATAGGCATCGAAAGTTCCCTCAGTGACGTAGCGATACACATGGACGGTCTCGTTCTGGTTGCCCTGGCGCTCAATGCGGCCCTTTCGCTGGGCCAGGTCGCCAGGCCGCCACGGGCAGTCCAGGTCATGCAGTGCCACCAGGCGATCCTGGACGTTGGTACCTGCGCCCATCTTGGCCGTGCTGCCCAGCAGGACGCGCACCTGGCCGGTGCGGACCTTGGAGAACAACTCTTTTTTTCGTACCTCGGTGTTGGCCTCATGGATAAAGGCGATCTGTTCGGCAGGCACTCCCTTGGCAATGAGCTTTTGTCGAATGTCCTCATACACCGTAAAGGCCGGTTCCGGCTCCGGCAGCGGCACCGCGTCCTCCAATGCGTGCAGCGTTGGGTTGTCCAGCGCCTTCGCTGCCTTTTTGGCAGGCCGGGCCTGGGGCGTAGAGATGTCGCAAAAGACCAGCTGTGTCAGCTTGTCGGCCTCGCCGTCCCGCCAGATTTGCATGATATTGTCCACACACTGGTTGACTTTGGTGCCCGGCTCATCCGGCAGCAGCTGGTTGATGAGCCTCTGGTCCAAACCCAGCTTGCGCCCGTCGCTGGTGATCTTGAGCATATTGTCCTGGGACGGGTCCACCGTACCGCTGTGTACCTGGGACGCCCGCTCGGAGAGCGCCTGTACCATCTCTTTCTGGATTTCGGTGGGCTGGGCCACGACGTTGTGGTACTCCACCTGCGGCGTGGACAGATGCAGCTGGTCGGCGGTCTTAATATCCGCCACCTCTTTGAACAGGTTCATCAGCTCCGGCAGGTTGAAGAACTTGGAGAAACGGGTCCTGGCCCGGTAGCCGGTTCCCTCCGGGGCAAGCTCCAGTGAGGTGCAGGTCTCCCCGAAGCGGCTGGCCCAGCAGTCAAAGTGGGTCATGCCCAGCTCTTGCAGGCGGTCATATTGGAGATACCGCTGCATGGTATAAAGTTCGGTCATACTGTTCGACACAGGTGTGCCGGTGGCAAAGACAACGCCCCTGCCACCCGTCAGCTCATCCATATAGCGGCACTTGGCGAACATATCGCTGGATTTCTGCGCGTCCGTAGTGGAGAGGCCCGCCACGTTGCGCATTTTGGTGTAAAGAAACAGATTTTTATAGTTATGGGCCTCGTCCACGAACAGCCGGTCAACGCCCAACTGCTCAAACGTCACCACGTCATCTTTGCGATCCTCGGCTTGCAGCTTTTCCAGCCTGGCTTCCAGGGACTTTCGGGTGCGTTCCAGCTGCTTGACCGTAAAACGCTCCCCACCGCTGGCCTCTACCTCAGAGATACCCTCGGTAATCTCCCAGATCTGTTCCTGCAAAAGCCGCTCCTGACGTTCCTTGCTGATGGGGATTTTCTCAAACTGGCTGTGACCCATGATGATGGCATCGTAATCGCCAGTGGCGACTCTGGCACAAAATTTTTTGCGGTTGTGCTTCTCAAAATCTTTTCGCGTTGTCACCAGGATGTTGGCAGATGGGTAGAGCCGCAGGAACTCCGACGCCCACTGCTCGGTCAAGTGGTTCGGCACCACAAAGAGAGATTTCTGGCAAAGGCCCAATCGTTTGGCCTCCATCGCGGCCCCAACCATTTCAAAAGTTTTGCCCGCGCCCACCTCATGGGCCAGCAGCGTGTTGCCGCCGTACAGCACATGGGCGATGGCGTTTTTCTGGTGTTCCCGCAGGGTGATGGACGGGTTCATGCCGCCAAAGACGATATGGCTGCCGTCATACTCGCGGGGCCTAGTACTGTTCATTTCTTCATTGTACTGGCGCACCAATGCCTGCCGCCGCTCCGGGTCGCGCCAAATCCAATCCTTGAACGCCTCACGGATGGCCTGCTGCTTTTGCGCGGCAAGGGTAGTCTCCTTGGCGTTCAGCACCCGGCGCTCCTTACCGTCTGCGTCCTCCACGGTGTCGTAGATGCGCACATCCCGCAGGTTCAGGCTGTCCTCCAGGATTTTATAGGCGTTGGCCCGCTCGGTTCCATACGTCGAGTAAGCAGCCACATTGTTCTGTCCAACGGCATTCTTGCCGGAGATCTGCCATTCCGCCGTAAAGGGGGTATAGTGGACCTCAATGCTGCGCTGAAGGTAAAAGGGCGTGTCAAAGGTCTCGTACATGAATTGCTGGATATACTCCTTGTCGATCCACGTTGCCCCCAGCCGCACCTCGATCTCGGAAGCGTCCAGGTCCTTGGGCTGGGCGGCAGTCAGGGCTTCCACGTTGACCGCAAAGGCCGGGTCCTGCTCCGCCGCCCGCTGAGCCTGACGCAGTTTCCGGCGCACGTTGCCAGAGAGGTACTCGTCCGACGTGACATAGTGGGGCCGCCCATCCGGCTCGGCCTGGCCGGGAACGCGGAAAATGACGCCTTGCAGTTCAGCGGACAGCTCCTCACTGGTCTTGCCGGTCAGTTGCTCCATGTAAGCCATATCCACACAGGCTTTCTCCGAAATGGATACCGCAAGTGCTTCGCTGGCCGTGTCCACCGTGGTGACGGCTTCATGGGGTTTGATCGTGCGCTTGGTGAACATATCTGCTTTGTGCTTCAGTTGGCCGTCCTCGTCCAGCACCTCCAGGGCGCAGAGCAGATAGTAGCTGGAATCATCGGCAAAGGCCAGCCGGTTCGCCCGGTCATTGATAAGTCCGTACTTGGCAGAAAAATCGTCATAGCGGCGGTTCAGTTCGGCCATCTGCGCCCGGATGTCGGCATCCGGCGCGGCGGCGTCCATCTCCAGGTCGATGAGTTGCTGCACACAGTCCCGCAGCCCCACCAGCCCTTTGACACGGGCTTCGGCGGTGGCGTTCAGGTCAGGGCGCACCATGCGGCTGTTTTCCCGGAAGTACACCGCGCCGTCCACCACCGTGTAGGAATAGTTTTTTACATCCGGGTCAGCCGGGAGGGAATCGTCGATGTCCTCGCCCTCGCCCAGCTCCGGCAGCGCGGCCTCCTGGTAGGTGCCGTGGATGTGCTGCACGGCGTTGTGCAGCTGGTCGGCCAGCTCCATCCCCTCGATGGGGTTCACGGTGTAATCCATGCCGTGAGCGGTGCTTTCCGGCTCCTGTCGCCCCAGCACCATCTCCGGGTGGTCGAGAAAATACTGGTTGACCGTGAAGCCTTCTTCGGTCCGGCCGGTCTGCGTCCAGTCCGGGGCGATGTCCAGCGGACGGTCCCGCTTTTGCAGAAACAGGATGTCGGACACCACATCGGTGCCCGCATTGGCGCGGAAGGCGTTATTGGGCAGGCGGATGGCTCCCAGCAGCTCGGCCC
>OBCZ01000041.1_pt1 | contig 22066 bp, 9 predicted proteins | sample 1496071 | NCBI WGS metagenome assembly OBCZ01 (sample SAMN01760941, study PRJEB22395) | human gut metagenome
CTCTTTTTTGCCTTTTTTGCCTACGCAAATATGGTGCTTGATCTGATATTGCTTTCGGTTACAGCCGCATCCATGCTATACGCTTTGTATCGTTACGGCAAAATCTATTTTGCAATGATTAAGGAGTACAACGAATCACTTAAAAAGACAGCTGACATTAAAAATAAATAAATTCCGACAAATAAATATTGAATTATTTGTTAAACAGTTGTATAATTCTTATATTACCATGACAGCAAATGTGCAATTTGGTGTCCTAAAAAGGAGTATGCTATGCTTTGTACAAGATGCGGAAAACGGCCTGCGGTTGTTTTCGTTTCAAATAATAATTCTAAAGACGCCCCGACGGCAGGTTATTGCCTTACCTGTGCAAAAGAACTTGGAATCAAGCCGGTTGAGGATCTTATCAGCAAAATGGGTATCTCGGATGAGGACCTTGAAAATGTTCAGGATCAGATGAACACCCTCATGAACAGTATGGGTGACGGCGATATGTCGCAGCTTATGGAACAGCTTGGTGCGGATAACCTTGCCGAGCAGATGGGCGATTTTTCTAAAGACGGTGACGGCAGTGAGGATGATGACTTCTCTCACGGTGCACCTGCATTCCCTGCATTTTTCAACAGTATGTTCGGCGGACAGAACAATAATGCGACAAATCAGGATAATAATAAAAAGGGCAAAAAAGAGAAAAAAGAAAAGAACAGAAAGCACATCAATCTTTACTGTGAAGACCTCACACGCAAGGCGAGAGAGGGCAAAATCGACCGCATTGTCGGCAGAGACAGCGAGATTGAGCGTGTAATTCAGATTCTTTCAAGAAGAACAAAGAACAATCCTTGCCTTATCGGTGAACCCGGTGTAGGTAAAACCGCTATTGCAGAGGGGCTTGCTCTCCGCATTGCCGCAGGAAATGTTCCTCAAAGACTTAAAAACAAGGAAATTCAGCTTCTTGACCTCACATCACTTGTTGCAGGTACTCAGTTCAGAGGTCAGTTTGAAAGCAGAATCAAAGGACTTGTTTCCGAAATCAAGGAGAACGGCAACATAATTCTCTTTATTGATGAGGTTCACAGCCTTGTCGGCACAGGTGACAACGAGGGTACAATGAATGCCGCAAATATCCTCAAACCGGCTCTTTCAAGGGGCGAGGTTCAGGTCATCGGTGCTACAACATTCAACGAATACAGAAAATATATCGAAAAGGATTCTGCTCTCGAAAGAAGATTTCAGCCCGTAAAGGTCGGCGAGCCTACAATTGCTCAGTCAATTGATGTTATCGCAGGCGTAAAAGGCTATTATGAGGCACATCACCGTGTAATTGTTGACGATGATATCGTTCGCAAGACGGTTGTCCTTTCCGAAAGATACATAACAGACCGTTTTCTTCCCGACAAAGCAATCGATCTTCTTGATGAAAGCTGTGCCTGTGCTGCTCTCCGCAATAAAAACATGGAGCGTCACGATAAGCTTGAGGACGAAAGACAGAAGCTTCTTATCAGAAAGGACGCTCTTACAAATGCCGATGAGGTAAACTACGAACAACTTGCCGAGGTCAACACAAGCCTTGCAAGAATTGACAGCGACCTTAAAGAAATTGACCCCGAAACTCTCGTTTCAAAGGTTACAGAGGAGGATATCGCCAAGGTAATCGAACTCTGGACAGGCATCCCCGCATCAAGAATCAAGGAAAACGAGCTTTCAAAGCTTGCCGGCCTTGAGGACGAGCTTAAAAAGAAAATTATCGGTCAGGACGAGGCTGTAAAGGCTCTTGCATCTGCAATCAGAAGAAGCAGAGTTCAGATTTCACCTCGTCGCAGACCTGCATCGTTCATCTTTGTAGGTCCTACAGGTGTCGGTAAAACAGAGCTTGTAAAGGTTCTCAGCAAGGAACTTTTCGATACCCCCGAAACTCTTATCAGACTTGATATGAGTGAATTTATGGAGAAACATTCGGTTTCTAAAATTATCGGTTCACCGCCCGGATATGTCGGTTACGATGAGGCAGGACAGGTAACGGAGAAAGTTCGCCGCAGACCTTATTCGGTTCTCCTCTTTGATGAAATTGAAAAGGCTCATCCCGATGTTCTCAATATTTTGCTCCAAATTCTTGACGAGGGCAGAGTTACAGACGCTCACGGCAGAACAGTAAACTTTGAAAATACTGTTATCATTATGACATCAAATGCCGGTTCTGCATCAAAGGACAGCGCATTAGGCTTTGGCAAGACTGAAGAAGATGCCTCAAAAGAAAAGGTTATGAAGGCACTTTCCGAGTTCCTCCGTCCCGAATTTATCGCAAGAGTTGACGAGGTTATCGTATTCAACAGCCTTAAAAAGGACGATTTTGTAAAGATTGCAGACCTTATGCTCTCTGAGTATGTTCCGACTCTTGAGGAAAAGCACATCAAATTCACATTTGACGAAAAGGTTTGTCAGCTCCTTGCAGAAAAGTCATGCAACGGTGCAAGCGGTGCTCGTGACCTCAGAAACACAATTCGCAGAGAGGTTGAGGAGAAAATTGCAAACGCAATGATTGAGGCAGGTGCAGGCGGTGTTACTGCAATGCACCTTACAGCCGAAAACGGTGAGCCTGTTCTTCAGTCAATCTGATTTTTACGGTAAAAGTTAACACATAAAATTTCCGCATATCGGGCAGTCATCACGATTGCCCGATTTTTTTGTTACATTATAATTCTATTAAAGAACAATCCCGCACGGCGAGCCGACTTTTCTTGTTCGTGTAGATAGTTTGTAAATGTCAAAAAAATATTATGCCCGAGCGGAAGTTTTTTTAATTGAAAGTTGAAAATTGAAAATGTAAAATTGTGGTCGGGCATGCAGTTTGCAAAATGCAAATCATTGTCGCCCGATTGTAGAAGTTGCGTTTAAAGGTAGAGGCGGATATTATCCGCCCACGCGGCGAGCCGCCGTCCCCAATTCGTGCAGATAATTTGTTTTGCATTATACAAACTGTCTACACGAGAGAAAAAAACACGAGAGAAAAAACACAAGAGAAAAAACACAAGAGAAAAAACACAAGAGAAAAAAACGGCTGTGTAGCATAATGTACACAGCCGTTTTTTGAAAATAAAATGAAAGAAAGATTAACCTTTTACAGCACCTGAAACAACACCCTCGATGATGTATTTCTGACATGCAAAGTAGAAAATAATAATCGGAACGATGCTCAGAACGATAAGTGCCATAATAGCACTTGTGTCCGTATGACCGTAACTGCCGTTAAGATACTGAATATGAATTGGAATAGTTTTGTAATCCATATCAAGAATAAGATAGGGGAGAAGGTAGTCGTTCCAAATCCACATTGTTTCAAGTATTGCAACCGAAATAAAAGTAGGTTTCATAATCGGAAGAACAATACCGAAGAATGTTCTCAAAGGACCTGCTCCGTCAACATCTGCGGCTTCCTCAATTTCAACAGGAATTGATTTAACAAATCCCGAGAACATAAATACCGCAAGTCCTGCTCCGAATCCGAGGTATATAATCAAAATACCCCACGGAGTTGTAAGCTTGAGACTGTCGGCTGTCTTTGAGAGGGTAAACATTACCATCTGGAAAGGAATAACCATTGAGAAAATGCAGAAATAGTAGATGATTTTGCATATACGAGAATTTGAACGCTGCAAGTACCACGCACACATTGATGTGCAGAAAAGAATAAGCACAACACCGCCGATTGTAATGAAGAAGCTCCATACAATTGACTTCCAGAACGGATAGTTGCCGTGGAACATACCTGTCATATAGCTTTGAAAGCCCTGAAAACTGTCTGCATTCGGAAATTCAAAGATTGCACGGCTGATTGCCGCATTGCTCTTGAAGGAGTTCATCAGTACAATGAAAACGGGAGCAACATAGAATACTGACACAATAGAGAAGAGAATTGTTAAAATTTTCATTCCTACGGTTTGTTTTTTCTTTACAGGCCTATCCTTAGCCTTTGCTGCAACTTTTGCCATTACTGCTGAACCTCCTTTCTTCTTGTGAAGTAAAGCTGAATAAGGGCAATGATAACAACAATTACGAAGAAGATAACGCCCTCAGCCTGACCTACGCCACGAGAATTCTGGTTTGCATAGAATGTATTGTAAATATTGAGAGCCATCATTTCTGTCTGATAAACCATTGTACCGCTTCCCTGTGATACAATACCCGGAGCACCGCCTGTGAGGGCAAGGTTCTGGTCGAACAGCTTAAATGAGTTTGTAAGTGTAAGGAATGTGCAGATTGTGATGGAAGGCATCATCATCGGCAATGTTACATTTGTAAGCAACTGTTTTTTGCCTGCGCCGTCAATTTTAGCCGCCTCATAAAGATCATGAGGTACGCTCTGGAAACCGGCAATGTAAATAATCATCATATAACCTGCCTGTTGCCAGCACATAAGAATTACAAGTCCCCAGAAGCCGAAGTTTGCGTTAAGCGCAAGGTTTGTTCCGTAATACTGAAGAATACCGTTAAAAATGTACTGCCAGATGTAGCCGAGAATGATACCGCCTACAAGGTTAGGAACAAAGAAAACAGTTCTGAATACATTTGAGCCCCTGATTCCGAGCGTGAGTGCATACGCCACAAAAAACGCAATGAGGTTAATGAGTATAACCGATACTATAACAAACAGTACCGTAAACCAGAATGAATGTAAAAAGCCCTCATTCTGAAAGGCCTTGACATAGTTTCCGAACCCAATGAATACTGCGTCGCTTGTTGTTCTGAATTTACAGAATGAAAGGTAAATGCCGTTAAAGAACGGATATACAAAACCTATAAGGAAAGCAGCAAGAGTAGGAAGAACAAATATAAGAAAATAAATTTTTCTTTTAGGTTTTCTAAACATAATATTTTGCCTTTCCGTTCATAAGAAAGGGGGGCGGAATGCCGCCCCCCTACCGAACCTGTTAAATTAAAACAGAAATTTTACAATCAGCCGTTAGCCTTTGCATATTCTGTTTTCCAACCCTGTACAAATGCAGTCTTAACAGCGTCCCAGTCGCCTGTACCTGCTGCATACTGTGTAAGAGCTGTGCCAACACCGTTTTTCCAATCTTCACTTGGCATTGTTGTGAAGTTCCAGCTTACCGGAGTTTTGCCTGCTGCTGTGAGCTCGTTATCAATCTTAACAAATACATTGGTTGCTTCCTTAGCATTCTTGAAAGGAATTACAAATCCCATATCGTCAGCAAGAGCAGATGTACCTGTTTTGTTTGTTACACACCAGTTCAAGAATTCAAGAGTAGCTGCCTGATCGTCAGCACTTGCCTTGTTGTTTACACACCAGTAGTTCTCTGAACCTGTGCAAAGACCCTGATTAGCTTCATCGCCTGCGCCGATGTAAATCGGGAGCATGCCGAGTTCGTCGTCCTTCATACCTGCCTTGGTAACTATTGAATATTCCCAGCTGCCGTTCTGGAAGAATACTGCTTCGCCTGATGTGAACTCAGTTTCAGCGTCTGTGCCCTTCTTGCTTGCGAGGTCTGCAGGATCACATGTTGAATCTGTGATGTAGAGATCCCAGATGTTCTTATAGTTATCAAGGTATTTACCCTCGATAGCGTCTGTTGATTTGATGCCCTTATCCTTGTACTCAAAGTAGATAGGAAGGTTAGCAAGGTGAGTTTTGAATCTCCAGTCAGATGAAGAATCCATACCTGCTGATGTGAACGCACCCTTAACGCCGAGCTTATCCTTATTCTTCTGGATTTCATCGGCAACAGTCTTTAACTTCTCAAAGCTGTTGATGTCTTCAATCTTCTTAACCGAAGCAAAGTCAGAATCGCAATACTTCTGGAGAAGAGTCTTGTTGTAGATAATGCCGTATGTTTCAATTACATAAGCAATACCGTAAACCTTGCCGTCTTCTTCAAGCGCATAATCCTTTGAAGTAAGCTGATTATAAATTTCTGATGAACTGAGGTCTGCACAATAGTCTTTCCAGTTTGCAAGACCTACAGGACCGTTAACCTGGAAGAGTGTAGGCGCGTTGTCCTTGTCCATCTCTGCTGTAAGTGTTGACTCATAAGTACCCTCGGCAGCTGTCTTAACAGTTACCTCAACACCTGTTTCGTCCGTGTACTTCTTAGCAAGAGCCTGCCAATCCTTGTCCTGCTCAGGCTTAAAGTTAAGATAGTAAACTTTACCGTTTTTTGCGTTGCCTGCTGCATTTTTTGAATCATCTTTTGATGAACCTGATGATGAAGAACCGCCGCAGCCTGCAAGAGCAGTAGCAGTCATCATACCTGCAACTGCAAGAGCTGCAGCTCTTTTGATTGTTGATTTTTTCATAGCTTTCACCTTAATTAAAAATATTTATCCGCTAAACCCGGATATTGGCGAGAGAACAACATTCTGCGTTCTCTCTATTGCCACAATCATAACACACTATTTATGAAAATACAATAGATTTTTTTAAAAAATTTCTCTGTGATTAGTCAAAACGAAGGTATTGACCAAATGTAATTTCAAAATCAAACAAAAAACAACCGCATATTATCTGAGTTTTTTGACTTATTTGTCAAATAAGAAATATTAAAGTAACATTAAAGTTACAATATTGTAACCTGTCAAATATGGTCATTCTATTGAAAATGACAAGCGTTTTGTGCTAAGATTATGTCAAATTTGTTTTTATAAGAAGGTTAATTTAGCAATTATGAAAAATTTCAATCAATCATCCCTTGCACGATTTTTCACCCGATTTCCTAAGCTGTTATTTGCGGGATTGATGTACTCAATTCCGTTTGCCGTATTTTCCGGAATATTCATTCTCATAAGCTTTCTGTCCGGATTCAACAATGTAATATTATGGAGCTTGGGTATAATTCCCGCAATGCCGTTCTATTCCGGACTTGTAATGGTAATCCGCAAAATTTCGGTTGAAAAAGAGGATGTAAATGTTTTCAAAACTTTTGTACAGGCATTTCGTGAAAATCTGAAAAAATCAATTTTCAACGGATTTGTCGCTTACCTCATAGTAGCATGTTCGTTTTTTGCAATTCTCTATTACGGAACACTTGCTCAGACAGACATCGTTTACGGCTCTGTCTTTACCATATATATAGTGTTCTCAATTGCAATGCTGATTATGCTGTTCTATGTACCCCTGCTAACAATTACCTATGACCTCAGACTCCGTGACATTTATAAAAATTCACTCCTGTTGATTTTCGGTAAAATTCTCAGAAATATTGTAGCACTTGTGCTTGTCGTAATAGTTTCATTCGCAGTATTTCTCGCAGTAATCTATGCAAAGGGTGCAATGCTTGTTGTTGCAGTTGCTCTCTCGGCAATTTTCTACCCGATGATTGCAACCTATATAATAGTATCCGTAATCGCAAAAGGTGTGCAGGAGTCTGTCGGTTACTTTACAGGTGATAATGTGCAGTATGTCCTTACGGAAGAAGAAGTTCAGCGTGAAACCGAAGCAGTCGAAAACGCAAACTCCGATGATGATTACATCTTCGTCAACGGCAGAATGATTAAAAATCCGGCTAAAACGAATACGAAAGAGTAATTTTTAAAGCACTTTGCAGAATGCAGGGTGCTTTTAGTTTTATATGCATAATGTGTTAGGCATATATGTGTGATTGATGTGATTGCTGTTTTTTGACTGACATTTGACTAATATTTAAGCAATATTTTACGGTAAAAATAAACAAATAAAAACCGCACCAAAGAGCCTGAAAACGGCTTTCTGATGCGGTTTTTTGTTATGGAGCTGAAGAAGGGACTTGAACCCTCGACCTACTGATTACGAATCAGTTGCGCTACCAACTGCGCTACTCCAGCATTTAATTTTTCGGTTGTTCGGCTGTAATTCGGCTGTAATAAAGCAAAAAATACAGAACGCAGAAATTGTATAAAAACATACACATTAACTTCCGCTACATGATTATACATCAAAAATTTAAAGATTTCAATACCAAATTTGAAAAAGAGGTTTACAAAAACCGGAAGAGAGGCATAATAGTTTTACGAATCAATAATAATAGATGCAGGTATAATTCATCAAAAAAATATTTATGAATACAAAATAATGCACAAAAATCATGCCGATTTTTGTTTAGTGAAGTGTTATCACATTTGTGGAATATTTTATTTAAAAGTATTATAATTGAATCGCAGTGTGCAAAGCGGAAATACTTTTATGTGATAGGATGTGCAGAAGATGCCCAAAAGAAAGTGCAGTAATATCGACGCTTCGGTAGGACTCAGAATGCGTTATTACAGAATTCAGTGCGGACTTACCCAACAGCAGGTTGCGGACGCATTAAAAATAAACAGAACAACTTATACAAAATATGAAACGGGAGTTTCCGAACCAAGCCACGAGCTTCTCGGAAAAATCGTTAAAATGTTCGGTATCGATTATAACGCAATTCTTGACAACAGAGATTATTTTGAAAGAAGAGTTGCCGACGGTGACATGACGTTCAATGTACTGACTCTTTCCGAAAGAGCAATCATTGCAAGATATCGCTCAATGTCTAAAGAAGATCAGAAGAAAATTTGTGAATATATAGATATGCTCTACAATGAAAAAGCAAAGAAGATTTTGTAAAAAACACTTTACTTTTGACTTTGATTGTGATAATATAAAACAGATGACCGTGTCTCGGAACAGGGAGTATGCCGTTTGTCGGATTTTCACAGCCCTGCCCTGAGATGTTGGCGACTATTTTTGAAAGGTGGAATTTTTAATGCTTAAAGAAGAAAAGCAGGCTATCATGGCTGAGTACGCAACTCACGAAGGCGACACAGGTTCTCCGGAGGTTCAGATTGCTCTTCTTACAAAGAGAATCAATGACCTTACCGAGCACCTCAAGGTTCACAAGAAGGATCACCACAGCAGAAGAGGTCTTCTCAAGATGGTTGGTCAGAGAAGAAGCCTTCTCGCTTACCTCACAAAGGTAGACATTGAAAGATATCGTTCTATCATTGCAAGACTCGGTATCCGTAAGTAATTTTTTAAGTACACAAGGGCAAGCGAAAGCTTGCCCTAAATTCGATTTTCTGCGGGATTTTTATTTGCTGTTTTTTAGCGGTAAAACGATTAAATAACATATGCTTTTGTGTGTTTGTCAGTTTTGTTTAATGGTTTTATTGCTAAATCGGCGTAAAATCCCGTTTGAATAAATTTGGACTTTATTTAAAATGTGAAACTTATGTTTCGGAAAGGATTTTACTAAAATGAATCGACTTATGACATTCGACAAATACAGAGTATTTGAAACAGAATTTGCAGGCAGACCTTTAAAGGTTGAAACAGGCAAGATGACACAGCTTGCAAACGGTGCGTGTCTTGTTCACTACGGTGACACAACAGTTCATGTTGCTGTTACAGCATCAGAAAAGCCAAGAGAGGGCGTTGATTTCTTCCCGCTTTCGGTTGACTATGAAGAAAAGATGTACGCAGTAGGCAAAATCCCCGGTTCTTACCTCAAAAGAGAGGGCAGACCTTCGGAAAAGGCTATCCTCACAAGCCGTGTAATCGACCGTCCTATCCGTCCTCTTTTTGACAAGAGCATGAGAAACGATGTTTCAATCGTTTGTACGGTAATGAGCGTTGATCCCGACTGTCAGCCTGAAATTGTTGCCATGATCGGTGCTTCAATTGCAATTTCAATTTCTGATGTTCCGTGGAACGGACCTATCTCGGGTTGTTCTGTAGGTATGATTGACGGTGAGTACATCATCAACCCGACAGAGGAGCAGAGAAAGGTTTCTCAGATGGCAACAACAGTTGCTTCAACAAGCACAAGAATTGCTATGATCGAGGCAGGTGCTAACTGCGTATCTGATGACGATATGTACAACGCTATTATGGCAGGTCACGAGGCTAACCAGAAGATTATCAGCTTTATTGAGGAAATCAAGGCTGAAATCGGCAAGCCTAAGTTTGAGTTTGCAAGTCTTGAACCCGACCATGATATGTTTGAGGCAATCAAGGCATTTGCAGAAGAAGATGTTAAGGTTGCTCTTGATACAGATGATAAGAGAATTCGTGACGAAAGACTCAAGCCTATCTATGAGGCAGTTCATGCAAAATTTGACGAGATTTATCCTGAAAGCGAAGCTCTCATTGACGAGTGTCTTTATAAGACACAGAAGTTCATTGTTCGCCGTTGGTTACTCGATGAGCAGAAGCGTGTTGACGGCAGAGGAATGGACGATATCCGTCCTCTCGCATCAGAGGTTGGCGTAATTCCGAGAGTTCACGGTTCGGGTATGTTCACAAGAGGACAGACTCAGGTTCTCACAATCGCAACACTCGGTCCTGTTTCCGACAAACAGCTTCTTGACGGCATTGACGGTGAAACAGAAAAGAGATATATCCACCACTACAACTTCCCAAGCTACTCAGTCGGCGAAACAAAGCCAAGCCGTGGTCCGGGCAGAAGAGAAATCGGTCACGGTGCTCTTGCAGAAAGAGCACTCGTTCCTGTAATTCCTTCGGTAGAAGAATTCCCGTATGCACTTCGCCTTGTTTCGGAAGTTCTTTCTTCAAACGGTTCAACTTCACAGGGTTCAATCTGCGGTTCAACTCTTGCTCTTATGGACGCAGGTGTTCCGATTAAGGCTCCTGTTGCAGGTATCTCATGCGGTCTTATCACAGAGGGCGACCGTTGGATGACAATGGTTGATATTCAGGGTCTTGAGGACTTCTTCGGTGATATGGACTTTAAGGTAGCAGGTACACATGACGGTATCACAGCTATTCAGATGGACCTCAAAATCAGCGGTCTTACTCCCGAAATGATCAAAGAGGCTCTTGCCAAGACTCACAAGGCTCGTAACTACATTCTTGATGAAGTAATGCTCAAGGCTATTGCAGAGCCGAGAGAAGAGCTTTCAAAGTACGCTCCCAAGATGTTCACGACAACAATTCCTGCTGACAAAATCAGCGAGGTTATCGGTAAGAGCGGTAAGGTTATCAAGGAAATTCAGGCTGAATGCGAAGTTAAGGTTGACATTGAGGAAGACGGCGAACTCGGACAGGTATTTGTTTCGGGTATTGATTCCGACAAGTGTAAGCGTGCAATCGAAATCATCAACACAATCGCTGTTGATCCTGAGCCGGGTGCAATGTACCTTGGTAAGGTTACCCGTATTATGGACTTCGGTGCTTTCGTTGAAATCGCTCCGGGTAAGGAAGGTCTTGTTCACATTTCTCAGCTTGATGTTAAGCGTACAGAGAATGTAACAGATGTTGTTAATGTAGGCGACATTATCCGTGTTAAGGTAATGGAAATTGACGATAAGGGCAGACTCAATCTCTCTCGCCGTCAGGTTCTTATTGATGTTGACGGTCTTGTTCCCGAAAACGACATTGACGCAGAAAGAGCAGCTCGTCCACGCAGACCTCACAATGACCGCAGAGGCGGCTTTAACAGAAACAACAGAAAGTAATTTTTGTAGTCTGAAATCTAATATTTTTTAATATTTATACAATCAGTCCCTTTCAATTTGCAAATGCATTGAAAGGGACTGTTTTGTTAATTGAAAATTGAAAGTGGAAAATTATGCTTTGGTGGGTAAATGTCATACACTCAAAATATTAAAAACTAAAATAAAAAGCGGTGGTCAATGCCACCGCTAAATTAATGCAATTATTTAGTTTGCATATCTTGAAAGATTATCCCAATCAATATCGTCTTCGGAAACAAAGTCACCGTTTTCCGCTTCTGTAATATCTTTATACTCATGTTCGGTAACTTTTGTGTAGTCAGGATCCCAAGCAAGTACGAGTTTCTTAATCAATTCGTAGGCAAGTTCCTTGTCACTGTCGGGAAGCATATCAATCATTTTAGCAATTTCAGCTGTTTTCGTACTCATATACGGCAACTCCTTTCATTTATAAATATCTCCACGAGAACCTATATCCATAATATATATTATTTCATAAGTACCGTCAAGTAACCTTTTAAAAATAATACGGTATTTACCGATTCTTAATCGTTGTCTGCTGTCATCAAATCCCTGCATTAATTTTATATCACCTTTAGGAGGATTAATTTTTAACCCATCAATTCCAATTCTGATACGATTAACTGTTGCTTTATCGGATTTTGCAAGGAACTTGAGTGCAGCTTTTGAATATTTTACTTCCATAATAACAACCCGTTTGTATTTTTCTTTAACAATATTATATCATCGCTTTTCTTTTAAATCAATAGCAAAATAATTTCATATACAATCAGACACATGAACAAAATTTGCATAGTGTTTAAATTATCCTAATCATCTTGATTTCAACTTGATAACATAGTATAATTGACTTAACAAAAATTTCCGATAAATACGGACACAGATTTATAAAGGAGAGAATACAATGCAGGTTAAAATTTCCGATTCTATAAAATACATTGGCGTTGATGACAAGACAATCGACCTTTTTGAAAGTCAGTATCTTGTTCCCAACGGAATTTCTTACAACTCATATCTTATTGTTGACGAAAAGGTTGCAATTATGGATACGGTTGATAAGAGAAAAACTGATGAATGGCTTGAAAATCTTGACAGAGAGCTTAACGGCAGAACTCCCGATTATCTTGTAATCAGCCACCTTGAACCCGACCATGCGTCAAATATTAAGGTTGTTTCCGAGAAATATCCGTCAATGAAGCTCGTTGGTAATGCAAAGACTTTTTCAATGCTTCCACAGTTTTTTCCGGATTTTGATTTTGCCGATAAAACCGTTACAGTCAAAGAGGGTGACGAACTTGAACTTGGTTCGCACAAGCTTACATTCATAATGGCTCCCATGGTTCATTGGCCTGAGGTTATGGTTTCATATGAAAGCGCAGAAAAGGTTCTTTTCTCTGCGGACGGCTTCGGCACATTCGGCGCACTTGACGCTCAGGAGGACGATTGGGCTTGCGAGGCAAGAAGATATTACTTCAATATCTGCGGTAAGTACGGTGTTCAGGTTCAGAATCTTCTCAAAAAAGCCGCAAAGCTTGATATTCGGAAAATCTGCCCGCTTCACGGTCCTGTTCTTGACGAAAATCTCGGTTGGTACATCGGTCTTTACGATACATGGAGCAAGTATGAGCCTGAAACCGACGGTGTGTTCATTGCATATTGTTCGGTTCACGGCAACACAGCCAAGGCAGCCGAAAAGCTTTGTGAAATCATCAAATCAAAAACCGACAAAAAGGTTTCGATTGCAGACCTTTCACGCACAGACCTTGCTGAGGATATTGAGGACGCATTCCGTTTCAGCAGAATGGTTGTTATCGCACCGAGCTATGACGGCGGCGTGTTCCCGATAATGAACGATTTCCTGCACCACCTTAAAATCAAGGGCTACAAGAACAGAAAGGTTGCTATGGTTGAAAACGGCTCTTGGGCTCCTTCAGCCGCAAAGACAATGAGAACATATCTTGAAGAAATGAAAAATGTTGAAATTTGTCCTACTGTTGTGACAATCCGTTCTGCTATGAAAGAAGAAAATATTTCTCAGCTTGAACAACTTTCTGACGAAATTCTTGGATAATATCATAATAAATTGACATAAACACAATAATAAAAGGATATAAATATATATTTATAGCTTCAATAATTACACCTAAAAGATGGCGAATTTTGTTCTGCGAAGGTTGAGATTGTTATTTTTGTAACAATTAGATAAAAATTCCAAAGGATATTTTACATCAAAGATTTAATTTCGTTGCAAATGCAATTGAATTTAAAACTCTTTTGTTGTACAATAAAACTAAAGTTGATGCCCACGGAATAAGCATTGAAACAGATTCGTTTTTAGGTAATTTGTTTTGGAGTTTTGAAATTAGTCGTGAAAAGTTCTTTCTTCTGCCTGTATTCAATGCTTATTTCGTTCATTCATATTCATATTGATATATTCCTTCTATAACCCAATATACCCCGAAAATGACCGACGCTTGTTGTCGGTCATTTCACTTTTCGGCAACCGTTTGCTTTGCGAAGGCTTTATAACACAGCCTGTATCAATATGATTCAAGCAAGTTTTCAATTTAAAAAAATTCATAAATAATCATTTTCCGCCTTTGATTTCGATCGGAGGCGGATTATTTTTGTCCGAATCAAAAATATTTTGCTGAAATCTTGTTTGTTATGCGTCATTTACCTTGTAGAATGCAGTTATACAGTGAGAAATATGAAGATGTACATCATTTGTTATAAGATTGTCGATTGGTAATATTGTCAGTCTTATGTTGTTAAATGCCGTAAAAAATTGGTTAAGATTTTATGTGCAGATTCATTGACTTTAGTGTACTGAATTGTTATGATTATGTGGTAAGTGTAATGCCTGATGAAATATTGTATTCTTTTGCGGAATGGTTTATTGCTTTGTATATAAAGCAATAAGTATGCAATATCTCATGACTTTTTGCCGTAAATCAACAACATATTTTTCGTGCAAAGCTTTTGTGTGCGTTTCAAGCTGTCCTGTTATGCGCATAAAGCCTTAACACGGAATTTAAGACTTGGTTTAGGCATAACAAGGGGCATTACGAAAAATAAAAAATTAGGAGAGAAGTACATGAAGAGAGTATTCAAAAGAGCGGTTTCATTTGTTCTTGTGTTTATGACTGTTTTCAGCGTGTTTACAATCCTGCCGAGCGAGGTTTTTCACACGGCATATGTAAAAGCGGCTGAAATGTTTTCTTCGGAAACAGGCGCAAGCGCACAAGAAACCTACACAACCGACGATTTCACCTACACGCTGATTGATGAGTATTCAAAAGTCCAAATTTTGAGCTACATCGGCAGCGACACAGATGTCGTCATTCCGGACAGAATTGACAATAAGAAAGTAACCTCGATAGCCGACAGCGCTTTCCGTGAAAAGTCAATCACCTCCGTAGTTTTCGGACAGTATGTAGAATCAATCGGTAACTATGCGTTCTATAGTTGTCAGTCACTTAACAAACTCGATTTTTCAAAGAGTTCGGTTAAAACTATTGGTGACTATGCTTTTGCCATTAATAAGGTGCTTGAAAGTGTAGAATTTCCTGATACTATAGAAAGTATAGGAAATAATGCTTTTATAACTTATACAGATGATTACAGTTCATATGTGGAAAATAAACTTAAGAGTGTTAAATTTGGCAAAGGATTAAAAACAATTGGTGACAATGCTTTTGATTATAACCGAAAATTGACAAATATTGTGTTTACAGGGAAAAATACAACTTCAATTGGGGCAGGGGCTTTTGCTCATTGTTCAAAAATTACAGAATTTACTTTATCTGGTAATAATGTCTCAATTAGCAATTCTGCATTTTCTCAAAATTATGCACTTGAAGAAGTTACTTTATCAGGTGTTAAAACTATTGGTAAATATGTTTTTTATGATTGTAGAGCTTTGAATAAAGTGAATTTGGGTGATGACTTAAATTCACTTGGAGACTATGCTTTTGACGATTGCACATCGCTTGAAAGTATAAATCTACCTGAAAGTCTTACAACAATAAATGCTAATGTATTTAAAAGTTGTACTAAACTTAATAGTATTGAAATTCCAAACAATGTTACTAAGTTGAATGACAATACATTTTTTAACTGTTCATCACTAAAAGATATATTAATTGGAAGTGGCTGTACTTCAATTTCATCAACAGCATTTTTTGGTGCATCCTCAATTGATAGGATTACTGTTTCGGAAGACAACAAAAACTTTACGGCTGTTGACGGTGTTCTTTACAACAAGGATATGACGACACTTGTTTTGTACCCTAAAAATTGTTCGGGTGAGTTTGCAGTTCCCGACACGGTTACAACTATTGCAGATTATGCGTTCTACAATTCTCCAAACATTACAAAAGTAACAAGCGGGGCAAATGTAAAGACAATCGGTGCAAGAGCATTTCAAAATTGTAATTCACTTGCAACTGTCATTTTTGAGGACAGTGATACTATAAAAAAGACAATTGGTGATTACGCTTTTTATAACTGCCCTGCATTGTCTAAAGTCGATTTTGGTAATGCGGTAAAATCAATTGGAAGTTACTCATTTGCAGTAAACAAATTGATTGAAAGTATAGAATTCCCTGATAGTCTTGAGAGTATCGGTGACAATGCATTTACAACTTATACAGATGATTACAGAAATTCATATGTGGAAAATAAACTTAAGAGTGTTAAATTTGGCAAAGGATTAAAAACAATCGGTTACAGAGCTTTTTATTGTAACCGAAAATTGACAAATATTGTGTTTACAGGCGAGAATCTCACTTCAATTGGGTCAAATGCTTTTCGATGTTGTTATTCTTTAACGGAGTTAAATTTGAAAGGTAATGGTGAAACAGTAATAGGCTATTGTGCATTTTATGGCAATGATGCACTAAAAAAGATTTCTTTAACAGGCATAAAAACTATAAATTATGGTGCTTTTGAAAATTGTGGGGATTTAAATGGTGTAAACTTTGGAGAAGGCTTACTTTCAATAGGAAGTTATGCGTTTCGAAATTGTCCTAACATTGAGACCGTGAGTTTACCTGAAAGTCTGACAACAATTAACGACGAAGCATTTGAAGAGTGTAGTAAGCTTACAAGTATTGATATTCCGAACAAGGTAACAAAGCTTAATGACAACACATTTGCGAACTGTACCTCGCTTAAAAATGTATCAATCGGAAGTGGCTGTACTTCAATTTCATCAACAGCGTTTCTTGGCTCAAATGCAATAGAAAAAATTATTGTTGCAGGAGGTAATGCAAATTATTCAAGTGTTGATGGTGCTTTGCTCAATAAAGAAAAAACGTCAATTATTTTGTATCCTAAGAGTAAGTCGGGAGAATTTGTAATTCCCGATACAGTTACAAGCATATCCGACCACGCATTTGACAACGCTCCGAATCTTACAAAAATAACAATCGGAAAGAATGTAAAGACAATCGGTGCAAGTGCATTTCAAAATTGTAATTCACTTGAAACTGTCATCTTTAAAGATAGTGATACTACAAAAAAGACAATTGGTGATTACGCTTTTTATAACTGCCCTGCATTGTCTAAAGTCGATTTTGGTAATGCGGTAAAATCAATTGGAAGTTACTCATTTGCAGTAAACAAATTGATTGAAAGTATAGAATTCCCTGATAGTCTTGAGAGTATCGGTGACAATGCATTTACAACTTATACAGATGATTACAGAAATTCATATGTGGAAAATAAACTTAAGAGTGTTAAATTTGGCAAAGGATTAAAAACAATTGGTGACAATGCTTTTGATTATAACCGAAAATTGACAAATATTGTGTTTACAGGCGAGAATCTCACATCAATTGGGACATATGCTTTTGAATATTGTTATTCTTTAACAGAGTTAAATTTGAAAGGTAATGGTGAAACAGTAATAGGCTATTGTGCATTTTGTGGCAATGATGCACTAAAAAAGATTTCTTTAGCAGGCATAAAAACTATAAATGATGGTGCTTTTCAAAATTGTGGGGATTTAAATAGTGTAAACTTTGGAGAAGGCTTACTTTCAATAGGAATTTGTGCGTTTTTTAATTGTCCTAACATTGAGACCGTGAGTTTACCTGAAAGTCTGACAACAATTAACAACGGTGCATTTAAAGAGTGCAGTAAGCTTACAAGTATTGATATTCCGAACAAGGTAACAGAGCTTAATGACTACACATTTGCGAACTGTACCTCGCTTAAAAATGTATCAATCGGAAGTAGCTGTACTTCAATTTCATCAACAGCATTTGTTGGTACATCCTCAATTGATAGGATTACTGTTTCAGAAGACAACAAAAACCTTACGGCTGTTGACGGTGTTCTTTACAACAAGGATATGACAACACTTGTGTTGTATCCTAAAAATTGTTCGGGTGAGTTTGCAGTTCCCGACACGGTTACAACTATTGCAGATTATGCGTTCGACAATTCTCCAAACATTACAAAAGTAACAATCGGAAAGAATGTAAAGACAATCGGCACAGGTGCATTCAGAAACTGTAAATCACTTGAAACGGTTGTTTTTGAGGACAGTGATACTATAAAAAAGACAATTGGTAATTACGCTTTTAATAACTGCCCTGCATTGTCTAAAGTCGATTTTGGTAATGCGGTAAAATCAATTGGAAGTTACTCATTTGCAGTAAACAAATTGATTGAAAGTATAGAATTCCCTGATAGTCTTGAGAGTATCGGTGACAATGCATTTACAACTTATACAGATGATTACAGAAATTCATATGTGGAAAATAAACTTAAGAGTGTTAAATTTGGAACAGGGTTAAAGACGATTGGATTTTGTGCATTCAACGGAAACAAAAAGCTTGAAACCGTTGAATTTACGGGTAATAATCTGACATCAATTAAGGACAAAGCTTTCAGTAATTGTATTGCTTTATCTGAACTCAATATAACAGGTAACGGACTCGTTATTGATTACGATGCTTTTTATGGTAATTATGCTCTCAAATCTTTAACGCTTGGCACAGGTGTCAAAACAATTAACTTCAAGGCTTTTGAGGAGTGTACCTCCCTTGAAACTGTAAACATCGGAAACGATGTTGAAACTATTGGCTCTCGTGCTTTTTGTTATGATGACAATATCAAACAATTAGTGCTTGGTAAGGGACTAAAGAATGTTAGTTCTATAGCTTTTTCAGACAAATACAGCAACCTCACCGTTTATTGCTACGAGGACACATACGGTCATGAGTATGCTAAAAGCATGGGCAATGTTGACATCAAGTTTATTCATGACGATTATTATGTTGTTGACCTCAAGGCGTCGGCTGTTTCGAGCAACAGCGTTACAATGTCATGGAAAAAGCCGAACGATTATTACGCTATTGATCACTACATAATCTATAAAAACGGTGCAAAGTATGATGAAACGACAGATCAGACCTACACCGACATCAACCTTAAGAGCGGTGAAGAGTATGTTTACGGTGTTGTTGCCGTTGACAAAGAGGGCGTCATCTCAGAGGAAAAAACAGTCAGCGTAACCCCTGCCTGCACTTCCGTAAAGAGCATTACTCTTCCGAACAATAAAAACGATATCGGAGGTCTTAACGAAATCAAGCTTACCGCAACAATGGAAAGCAACCTTTCAAAAACAGGCGGTAAGGGCGAATTTCAGTTCAGCCGTGACGGCAAGGAGTGGAAGTCTGCTTGCAATGCAAATGTTCAGTCAAACGGCGTTGACTATGTAGGCTATTGGTCGCTTAGAAATGTTGTAACGGGCGAATATTCTCTCCGTTTCGTGTTCACAGACAGGGACGGCGGTCAGAGCTACAAAGACATCAAGGTGAATGTTGACAGAACTCACCCCGCACCTATTGACGAGGTTACCATAACTCCTATGGAAACCTACATCTCGCTTTCGTGGCAGATTTCCGTTGAGTATGACACTCAGATTTACAGAATCTACAAGCGAGCAGAAAACGAAACAGATTTTGAACTTTTAAGCGAAATCAGAAATCGTGACACAACAAGCTATAATGATAAAAAAGTTAAAGAAAATGTAACTTATTATTACTATATCGTAGGTACGGACGCTTACGGTCAGGAAAGTCTTAGATATGACATCGTTTCGGCAGGATTGATTAATGATACAATCCCTCCGCAGTTTATCAAGATGACTCCTGCATCAAACAACTACATCTACGGCAAACAGCCATTCTCGGTAGTCGGCAACGATAATGTGGGCGTTGCAAAAACAGCGCTTTACTACTCAACCGATCCCGAAGCTCCTCTTGAAAGCTGGACTCTTATTGATGAGCATAACGGCAGTTCTTACTCACAGAACATTGACACGACAGTAATGCCGAACGGTGTTGTGTATGTTGCTGCAAAAATTTATGACGCTGTCGGAAACTACACCTATTCTCCAAAACAGAGATATATGTGCGATAATCAAGGTCCCGAGCAGGTTAAGAATGTCAAGTGTATTGCAGTTGACGGCACAACGGCAACACTGTCATGGAGTGATGTTTCGGACGATGATATTTCATACTTTGTTGTTGAATGCAAACAATCTGACGGAGCATGGAAGAGCGTTTCAAGGACAAGCACAAACCTCGGTGTAAACCTCAGCGGTCTTACTCCCGAACACGATTATGTTTACCGTGTAATCGGCTATGATAAGCGTTCAAACCGAGGCACTCCTTCGGAAGAAATCACAGTTACAACTTTGAAAGATACAATTTGTCCAAAGGTAACAAAAATTACTCCCGATCCGGGTTATTTCAAATCCGAAATCAACCTCAGATTCACGGCAGAAGATGATTACAGAGTAAAATCAATCGAAATCCAGACTTCAACAGATAAGGAAAGCTGGAAAACGGTTTCCGAAATAAAGGCAACAGGTGAGTCTGCAAAATGCACATTCGACTGCAAACTTGACCTCAAAAACTATGAGGAAGGTTCTGTTTTTGTAAGGGCAAAGGTTTATGACAGCTACGGCAATGTGACCGAGGATAAAGACCTTACCTGCTACGAATATGTTGTTGACAGAACAGCTCCGATTCAGCCCACAGGTGTTACGGCATCATCGGGTGAAACAGAGGGAGGTTCGTCATTCGTAAACATTTCGTGGAATGCAATTACAGACGACAACAGCTTTGCTTATTACAGAGTGTACAAGAGCAACAGCGCTGACGGTGAATTTACCCTTTTGAAAAACAATGTAAAGACTGTCAATACATATGATGAAAATGTAGATTTCAGTGCTACCTACTACTATAAGGTTGAGGCTGTTGACCTTGCGGGCAATGTCGGCAAACAGTCGGAGGTTGTATCATGCAAAGTCAAGGACGATACCGAAAAGCCTGTTATCTATGATCTCTCACCTGTTGACGGCGCAAGAATAGGTAATAACAACAACTCCGTCACGGTTGCCGCATCGGATAATGCAAAACTCAGCAACCTGAAAATTGAGTATAAAACAAACGGACTTTTCAGTTCATATCAGACAATCAAAGAAATTGCAGGTAACTCAAAGAATAACTGTACCGCAACGGTTGCTCTCCCTCTTGATGAGCTTAACAGCGGCACAGAGGTTACAATCAAGGTTACGGCAAGCGATTCATCGGGCAATCAGGCTGATGAAAAAATCGCAACCTACACAATTGACAAGGATGCTCCCGAAATTAAGGATGTAAAGCTTGTTGAAAAAGACGATAATATCTTCAACCTTACATGGTCTTGTGATGCAGATGATCTTTCTCACTTCTATATATATAGAAAGCGTGCAAATGACAAGTCATATGTGCTTTACGATTCCGTAATGGCTGAAAGCGGAAAGAATTCATACACCTACAACGATAATGAAATTGCCGTTTCCGACAAGAGCGTAATCTACAAGATTGAGACTTTTGACAAGGCTAAAAACTCATCAAGTGCCGAAAGCAAACTTGTTAAGGTGTCGGGCATAATTGCTCCCGTTCCCGTACTCGATTGTCAGTCAACAGTTGTAGTGGGCAGTGAGTATATGTTTGACGCAACAGGCTCAACAGATGATACCGAAATTGTAAGCTACAGCTTTGACTTTGGTGACGGCACAGCCGTTGTAAAGAACGAAAGGGGCAAAACACTCCATATTTTCGATAAGACAGGCAAGTACAAAGTTACTGTCAGCGTAACTGACAGTGACGGCAACACAGCCAAGCTGACAAAGGAAATTACAGTTACAAGCAGAGAGCTTGTCGGCACAGTCAATGTATTGCTTAAAGACGAAAAGGGCAATGTTCTTCCAAACACAGACGCTTATATCGATCTCGGTGAGGAAGAACAGCAGCACGCATTTACCGATTCAAACGGTCTTGCCGTGTTTGAAGCTCCGATTGGTACTCACATTGTATCTTCATACAAAAAAGATTACCTCCCCGTTAAGCAGAATATTTCTGTTACAGGCAAGGAAACTTGTGTAACACTCGTTCTTGTCAACGAACCGATTGTTACGGGTGAATTTGAAATTCACAAAATGACATTTGATGAAATTGTTGCGGCAGGCATCGACATCAATGCCGCCGAAAACAGAAATGTTGTAAAAATCAATGTAACTCTCGTTTATGAGCGTGAACCGATTCATTCG
>OBCZ01000048.1_pt1 | contig 20994 bp, 26 predicted proteins | sample 1496071 | NCBI WGS metagenome assembly OBCZ01 (sample SAMN01760941, study PRJEB22395) | human gut metagenome
ACTACCGAACCCAGCACATCGCATTTCTGGAGAGAGCCATTCTCGTTGTAATACTTGATACCACCTCCGAAATATGCCACTTCTTTCTTGGCACCAATGGTCTGTACCAGAGTCTTCAGTGCCGAAAGGGTCTCTTCGGGAGTTGCTGGGGTACGAGTGTCAGGAGCATACTTAGGCACTTCCACATACAACATCTGTTCGAAGATGTTGTGTACATCGGCAGCTACAGAGGTATATACCTTGGTATAATCCGTAGGCAGATGCTGATGTATGTGAGAAAGGATTACCGAATATGCCTCGTAGTAGGCCTTGCTTGCCTGATATGCCGAGAGCCATTCGTCTGCCGTAGGAGTAGCCCCTGCATTACCCTCAGTACACTGCATGTATACGTTGGTATCGGAAATTTCCTCGGCATCCACGGTACCTTCCGTTATCTTACCCACAGTAATCATCGAGTTCCAGTTGGAGAACTGACGAAGAATGGATATGATATCTTCCATGGTCTGAATACCGGTTGCCAGATTTGCCATGGTACCCTGACCATCGCCTGCCTTACCCTGGATTGCCTCAAAAGTGATGTTGGGAGCATTATCCAGGAAGTTCTGCAGAGTATTTACATTTATAGAAGGATTGGTTACTCCCTCGAAAGTGTTTGCAGATACTGCCGAGAAGAACAGCATTTCGTTTAGCATGCTGTCGTAAGTCGGAATATTGGTAATATCATCCCGGCCACCATACTGAATGATGCTTGCACGGAGTGTTGGTTCCGTGGATACATTCAGCTTCAGGTAAAAAGGACGATTGAGATTAACTCCCGTATCATCCAATACCGGAGAACCAGCCTCTCGAGTACGTATGGCCATGTGCATAGAGAGACTGTTCTCAGCCCCACTCGGGTCGGAAATAGTAATGGAAATAACCGAAGAACCGTCTGGTACCGATACCGAGGGAACTGCCTGAGAAGAAGCCGGTGTTACCGACATAGGCTTTGCCCAACCATAAGTAGCCCCAACTCCAGCTACTCGTGATACCCGGACTTTTGCACCCATTTCCAGGGCTTTCATGATGTTTGATACCGAACCATCCGGAACTATTTCCGAACCGAAGATGCGAGTGAACTGTGAGGGAGTTGCAATCAAGTCCTTCGGGTCTTCGAATGGACCCTTAGTAGTACGGGCTACTACATTGATTACACCCAACAGAGGTACACTTGATTGTACATTCAGGTTCTTAAAATTGAACCTTACTCTTGGAGTCTGTGGCATATAATTATTGATTAAGGTTATGATAGTAAAAAAGAATCCACCTCCACGTACCCTCAAGTAAGAACCAGGGTCGATTGGAGGTATAGGTGGGTCAGGCTCCTTGGGGAACCTTCAGAGTGTAATCGGCATTTTCTAGAAGCACGGAAATATCTCTTATTGGAGTAATTACCTCTGGAGGAGTGTTACCATCTAAGAGGCAATCCTGTACTTCAAATTGGTATACCTTTTCCATCAACCCATTATCCAAATCCGGCATGTTATAAAAATTAACTATCCGGAGGAATATATTTCCTGTGAATAGAAATTTGGGTTCTTCGTATGGTTTTAGGTAGCCTCTTTGAGGAACTGCCCAGAACATAATCTGATGCAACAGTCTCATGTGTTCTGCGGAATGAGCACATAGTCTTATGTTCATGTATTGTGATAGGGTTTCATAGGGTACTTCAGTTGCAGTGTAACCTATGCCCTCTTCTTTCTCTATTATCTGTCTCGGTAGTCCAATATCTCCAGGATAAAATCCTTCGGAATCAACTACTATTCGAGGGGTTTCTTTTATGCCTTTTGAGTGATTGTTACCCACTCCGAATATACTGATGTAGAAACCTTTGTCATCAGTAATCTTTTTCAAATCTTCCTTAAACCGTTCAGCATTTACTGCACTAGTTGGAAGATAGTCTTCTGGGTTTATAGTGTAGCCCAACTTGATGGCCATGTTTAATATAGCCACATATATGGACCTCTCTATAATTTCCTGAGAATTTACCATTTTACTTGATTGGGTCTTACACCATACTTTTGAAGTTCTTTACGTATCTCCGTTAGGATAAGTTGCTTGAGCTTATTCTTACCACCAGCGGCCTTAAGAGAAGGTGCCCATACTGGCCTGGGTGGAATCCTACCATCGCTGGAGCCAAATTCCAACATCATAGCTAGTTGGTTTAGTGTTAGCTTCTTTTGAGAAGAGCGTCTGGTTCCAATAGGCAATCCTATTAAAACCCTCGATTTATACCTATATAACCCAACTGACCTCGAATAAAGGCCAGTCAGGTTATAAATAGGGTGTTGTCCCCACCTTTCAATAGTAGCTGGAGATAGCGGTTGCCAAGTTACTCCTCCACCCATAGGTGGTATACCCAAAGTTAATGACTTCTTTACGATTGCAAGGAGGTTTCGAGAGAATATACCCACGGCTTTATCATATCCCCTTTGCATACTTGGCCCGAGATTACTGACCAAGGCTTCTACCCTTTGCCATTCACCTTCAAGTTTTACCTGAAGTACAAGGTCAGATACTTTGGGAAGTGTGATATTGACCTTCCTTGCCATTCATTAGAAATGTTTATCGTAAAAAGCTTTCAGTTCAGAGTAAGCAGTCCTTATGATGCCGTCCTTATGATAATGGAACTCACCCGTATAACCTTCTATTCCCCCGAGCTTGTTTGCCCATTTTTCAGTCCAGAAGTCGTAATAGTTATTAGCACTGTTATGGAACATACAGTGTAACCCACTACATAGACCCACTGTAGGTAAATATAATGGACCTAATATTCGGGATTGAATACAGTGGCCAAATTCATGGTCATATACAGGCTCCTTTAATCCAGAATTTTCTGAAAGAAAGATATAGTTTCCTAAGCTTACTCCACCATTCATTGTTGGAGCCACGTAGAAAGCAGTGCTTCTTTGTTTTAGGATTCTTTTCTCCCCTTTAAAAATTACCTTGTAGATAAGTCCGGCAAGGTTTTGAGGCAGTTGCCAAATATACAAAAAGATATGCACCAGAATATGCAGGAACTTACCAAACTTAGTTTTATGTTGGTGTTCTTTTAAGATACTGGACATTGCCTATTCTTTCTTAAGAGATGCCTTTACTTTGAGATAGTGAACAAAATAACCGGCAATGAAATACACTATCGGGTATAAGATGAGCAAGAAAGCTACCAACCCATTGTCCAACCATCTCCAAATGCAGGAGAAGATAATTACTGAAGCTATGGCCAAGGAAATGTATAGCCATCCAAGTTTTGTAATGTTCATGGTTTATAGTTTTAGTTGTATGGAGCCACATTTATAAAGAAATGTTTTACTCTTCCCATTATTTGGCAGAGTATGGTGTACACCTTATAACCGGAGGTAGGTGCTACATTGGCTGCATTCTGGTGCATGTGTATCACACTTGTACTATTTTGGTTTTTGAATGTAGGAGTTATATTATATGCACATATAAGTGAAGCTGTTGGAGCTAATTCATCGAAACTGGATTCTAGTAGGGTCAGTGTGGGATTACTTGAACCAGTATACCAAAGGGAATCTTTACCTCTTAGATTCATAGCTACATTTGTACCAGATACATAATTTATCAAAGGGGTTATACCTATATATACCGCACTACCCTCTTTTATAATGTAGTTAATGATTTGGTCTTCTATAGCGTAGTTACCTAAATCGCTAAAAACACCTCCATTGAGGAAATGTATCTCATGAGTTTCTATCTGGAGATAGAATGCAGTAAATAAGTCATTCTGAGTATCACCGTCCCACCACATCATACCTATTCCAGAAGAATCTCCAAAGGTTTTAACAGTGTTATTACCTGTCATCCACTGTAACTTTCTTAGAGCATCTACCAAAGTATCTCCATTTTGAATATAGGGGTCTTGAACATCTTCATACTTGGTTATATCTGACCAACCCGATATCCTTAAGTCTGATAGGCTTCCACTGCCGCTTACCTCTTCCCAACCAGAACTGGCACTTACATTACCAGATATATACACTTTATACCCACGGAATAAGGTTTTCTTGCCTTGTACCCATAGTAAATATTCTACTCGTCCAATAGTAGGCATTAAACCCGTGGCTATGGCTATACCGTAATAACTACCATAAGTTATACCTGTATTAGATGGTCCATTTACTACAGTAGCAGCATCAGCCACGAAGAACTTTACCTTAGTATTTTGAGTACCGTCAGAAAAGGGGGCTGAATCGTTAAAATCAGTTATTACTAAAATATTAGGGTCAGCCTTACCTTTGAAAAGGTTGGCTATCTTCTGCAAGGTAGTTTTCTGTGTGGCTGATATCTGAATTTGTTCTGTACCAGTGGGAGTTACGTCAGTAAACTGAGAACTACCTATTTCATGAAATTCTGCCATGATATTTATATTTATTGTTTACTTTCATCTTGTATTCTGTTGCTTATATCCAGCCCTAACATCGTCATACATAGATACTATGTTGGAGAATGTGGCTACAATTAAACTATCAGTCATCTGAACTACAGTGAGATAAGCCTCAGCTTGTTGGGCAGTTGTTACTCCGGTAGTTGTAGTCCTAAATACCAAAGTCTTCCTTCTCTCTACTCCAGTAAGGTTTGTGTCTGAAGTTATCAGGGATTCAGAACTTCCTTCTATTCCGGTATAATCAATATAAAAATTATCTCCTGAGCCGTCATCCCATGGTATACTAACTTTTGCCATACTCTGATTATTAAATTAGGGATATAGAGGGGATATCCCACCCCTCTATACCAAAATCCCTTGGTCCTATGCCTTGGGAGTAACCGTAAAGGTCGTGTTGGTGTCCACCGTAACCTGTACTGCCGAACCATCCTGAGGTACATCGATTGTGATCGGTGTAACTTCGATGAATGGGTCACCTGCAGTCTGTTTGAGAGTAGCAGTTGCTTTCTGACCACCATTAGCTGTAGCAATAATCTGTTGTGTACGGGCTTCGATGGTTTCGTTAGCTGCTGCAGTCAGAACTAAGCTAAAGCTGTACTTGGCTTTTGCACCTGGGTCACCCGTGATATCAGTACCGCTTGTAGCTCCGGCCCCGTGGGCAGTGAACTTGATTGCTGCAAAATCGGCATCGATGATATCTCCAGCTCCTTTCGAGAAGGTAATCTTCTGAGAGTTGGACTTACCGGTTAAGGAAATAGTACCGCCTCCTTTATCTACTGCTGGGCTAGAGTTATCGAACTCGATGAACTCAGCTGCGGGAAGATGATTAGCAACGAATTGCTTCTTCTCAGCTACTCCTGTACCCTCTACTTCAAAGGTAGCAACCTGTACTAAACGATTCCCTCGGTTAACTACTTCGGCTTTTACCTGAAGAGTAGTATCACCAGAACCAGATGATGGATTAACTACTATACCGTTCTGTTTTACTTCGGCCATTTTTTTTTATTTGGGTTTAACTTTGAATGTCGTATTAGTCTTTACAGTGGTTTCATCCTCGTAATGATTCATTTCGCTCAGTTCAAGGATGTATTTGGTCAACTCTACGTACTTATTGATATTCTCCATATAGGCGAGTATCTTTTTCGTCTCTTCCGGGGTTTCTCTCTTCAGTACCACAAAGAATAGTAAAGCCTCATCATGTGCCTGAGCAACCTGAGTATCACCAGTGGGAGAATAGACCTTGCCATTGATTACGAACTTGTCCTGTGCCCAGTCAAAGTTCCAATAACCCTCGGGAGTTAAATGCCCATTCTCTTCTAATGACCTTTTAGTTACATACAGTACAATATTGATTCCATCTAGTTCGCCTGAGACAGTCTCTTTTAATGAAGGCCATGTTCTTATAAAGTTGTACTGAATTAAGCCGTCCAGAAAGTACGGTTCGTAATTATTGCCCGTATCTTCACCGTATGACAGAATCTGGTCAAATCTCTTTAACCAGATTAGAGGTTGTTTCCCAGCATCCACTTCAACAAAGTCATTTACAATGGCCTTGTATCTGTCCCATACTCCTTTTGTAATCCTTTTCCGTCGTACCATATCCCATTACTTCTTTACTGGGAAGCCTGGGTCTGGGCCATCTAATGGTCCTGGCCTCCGGTGGTTGACTACTTTTGGAACTACTACCTTCTTCACTGTTCGGCAAATGGGTAGATAGATGGAAAGTCTTTCAGCAAGCATACACAGATTTTGTTTAAGTATATCAATAACTCCACCTGGTTGCATTGCTTTTATGACATTGGATGAGGTTTTAGATTCAGAGTCAGTATCGTTGAAGAATTCTACCTCAGTTGGACCTGTTTGTATTCGCTTAACCTCACCTGAACCTCGGCTTGACTCTGAAGATTCGGATTCAGATGTAGAGGATGAGTTACTCTCTTTAACGGATTCTGCAGTGGCACCAACCATCAATGAAATCTGTACAACCATATAATCATAGGCTGCCAATTCCATAATTAGCTGGTTTTCTAGAGCTTCATAATACAACTCATTATTGAATTCCTCTATTGGTACTTCGTGATTTACTAGCGGCTGAATATACAGCTGCCATTTTTCAATAAACTGTTGCTTCTCTTTAAGCGTAATCTTACCGAAAATATCCTCAGGAATATAAGTGTCTATCAGCTCATAGATACTGCCAGGCAACTGGGTCTTTACCTCTTCACTAACCCCAATAACCTGAGTCTTTGATAATGCAACTCCACCGACATTGTTAGTTATGGTCATCTTGACCACATAGTCACCGGAAGCTTCATAAAGATGGGAAGCAGTTACCACACCTACATGTGATTCTGTCTTCCCATCACCAAATGCCCATGTTACTGTAAAGTCGTGGGGTAGTTCATCAGCGAATCCCCTAAACCTTGCATTGAGTCCAACTACGGTAGATAAAAAATCTACCTTTTCCATAGTTTACTCGTCGTCTTCGTCCTTCAGCTCATCGAGGATAGCATTCACCAAGTCAAGCTTGGTATCACCTTCTTCTGGCTCAATCTCCAAGGAGAGAGCCAAAGCCTTCAGCTCCTCGGTGTTGAACTGTTCCTTGATTTTCTCGGGAGCTTCCTCGGCCTCCATGAGGTCTTCGAACTTCTTACGAACAGCTTCCAGGTCAACTTCCTTCTTAGGGGCTGATGGAGCACCTTTCGGGAGGGGTTCTTTGAACTCCTCGGCTTTGGCTTCGATGAGATAGCCATTTGCCAAGGCAGCCTTGATAACCCGTAGGTTGTACTGTTTGTCTGTTAACTCCACAACCTCTTTGCGGAGAACCTTGATTTTCGAACCCTGGTCATAGAAGATACTGGCCTTGGGACTCAGTTTTACGTATCGTTTACTTGTCATAGTTAAATTAGTTAAGGGGGCGGTATTAAGCCGCCCCCAGGTTTGAGTTATTGGGTGTTACTCGATGATACCTGTCAGGTACTTGTCGACATCCATGTAATCGGGGAATCCATTGGTAGTGAATTCCTTCGTCGCATCGATGAGGATAGAAGCATCCTGGTACATCTTCGAGAAGCCCGTCGTCAGCGAAGCATAGATAGCCTCGGTCTGATTCGAAACGATACGCTCCGACTCCAGCATCAGCTGCTTTGCAGTCAGCTTTATCATGGCTGCTGCCGGGTCCACAAGCATTACCTCGTCTGCTGGAGTTCCGCCGTGAATGTAGAAGTCTGCCGAGTTGGGAACCGGAGTCTTCAGATTCAGGCGGGCATCGGTCGTACCCGACGAACGCAGCTTGAATTCGGGAAGGTCGAGGAGGTCAAGTGCCTGCTCCTCACCGCCGATGATGGTACGGAACTGACGGCCGAGGCGTGATGCTCGAATCCATACCCTGAGAAGGTCACGATACTGTATACCCTTTGCGGTATCTCCCACACCGATGACCGGAGCCGATTCCGAACCGTCCAGCTTGTTGCCCTTTACGAGGACATCCATGGCCAGAGCATCCATTGCATAACCCAGCTGAACGCCGAAGTCACGAAGGAAGATTGCCATTACGTCCATCGATACGTAGCTTCGTACCTCGTCGGTAACCTTGAAACCCTTGCCTATCTTGAAGAGGTTGACCGACTTCTGGCCGAATGATACGGTACCCAGAGGGATTGTCTCGGCCTCGTTCACCCGTGCAGGGTTGGCGTCTGACATGTTGACGAGGGGCATGATGGCGGTAAGCCCATTGATAGGCTGGTCGGATGCGATGATGTTGGGATAGAATGGTGCTTCTCGCATTCCCAGATAGATTGCCTCACGGACAATCTCCGGAACGAGCCAACGAAGTTCGGGATTCGGCATGGAGTATATATTCTCCATCGTGTCGACTTTGGGATTGAACCCGACGGCTTTGAAATAATCCTCCTGGGTAATGCCATATTTCTCCTGGAGCATATCACCCAGATGAATGTCTACCGGGAGACTCTTGTTGCTTCCCTGTCGGAAGCCATCCATGTTCTTTACGATTTCGGGAAGCTCCTTTAAGTACTGGTCCCGAGTGAAAGTTTTTTCTGCCATGTTATAAATGTGTTTTTCTTGTTATTTTGCAAGGATTCGTACCAGTTCACCTGCCTCTGCCGTGTTTATAGCCAGGAATGGAGTCTCGGCATTAGCCGCCGACGACTTGTAGTTGGGATATATACCGCTGTCATCCAACGTACCGTCGGTCTGTACATAACCAGTAGTAGCTATAGCCTCTTTTGCTATACCGTGAATAACAGTATAGCCCTGTACCATAACTGTTACCTCTACTCCCGCTGCCGAGGGTGGATATGCTGGGTACTGACTGTAACCGATAGCGATACCGATGTAGATTTCTCCCTCTGCTCCGGTATACGGAGAAATGGTACCGTCATTATTCAGTTTTACTGGCTGGCCCTGAACGATGATGTCATCTTTCTTTACCGGGAATGCCTGATGAAGCTTGTGCGATTCACTTTTGTAAATCACAGCCTGCGGGGTTCGGGAACCCACTTTGTGTAAGTCTGCCATAATTTAATTTGAAATTTGAGTTACTTTCTCTGTTATTTCTTTTCTCCTCGGAGTTTCCGGTCGGCCAGAGCTTGGGCAACTGCCTGAGTAGATTTGTCTCCGTTCTTCGTCTCATCTTCTCCCTCGGGATTGATAGAAGATGCCCTGCCCACGTCCTGAGAACCACAATGATTGCAGTGCATCGGGAATTTGTCTTCCAGCTGTGCGTCATAAGTCTTACGCAGAGCACTGAGGGTCTCCATGGTGGTTCCTTCGTTCTCCAGTAGTGCCAGGATGTTCTGGTCTACATTCTCCTCGCCGGAAACTTTCTTATAGGCAGCCACCGTTTCCTCACGGAAGGATTTGATATGACCGTCCCAGTTTTTCTTTGCTTCCTTGTAAGACTCTACGTCCTTCTCGAGATTTGCTTTCTCTTCCTTGAGAGTCTGAATCTCAGTGTCTTTGGAAGCCACGGCCTCAGTGAGGCTCTGATTCTGCTGTACCAGGTTTTTAATCTGGGTGAGAGCCAGCTCTGTCGAAACTTCCTGACCTTCAGAAAGGGTCAAAAGATTTTCACCAAAGAGGCTCGTTAGCACTTGCTGCAATTCTTTGTCCATGTTTGTTTTATTTGTTTGGTTATTGTGGTTACCCTTTCCGGCACCCTTTTCATTATTAGATTGGGTGGTATTGTACTTTATATCTTTTTCAGAAAGAACCTTGAAGTCGAACATAGATACCCTCTTTGCTGGGTCATTTGCTTCGGCAGCTTTTTCTTCAGAGAAAGAATAGTACTGACTTCCTGCATAAGCAGGGCTGTTTAACTTACCGCTTTTGATAAGCTGGGCAAACGGGTCTGCTCCATGCCATACCAGAGATGTCTCTTTATAAGATATAATCTTGGTAACAACTCTACGAATCAACTCTCCATTCTCAGTATATGTACCAAGTTTGGAATAGAACTCCCATATATCTTCAAAGGCATGAGAAGGTTCCCATGCAAACTCTACAGTTACGGAGTTAGAATGTATTGACGGAGGGTCCATTTGAATACCACGAGCTATACGGGGATTTGAAAGACCATCTATCTTCATGATACCATTGATACCAGCAGGGATAATTATCCCGGTCTTTTCATCCTGATAAGCTTCTTGCCACTCTACAGACTTAACTGCTCCAATAGCATTAGCTACATCGGTCTCATGGTCAAGGTTAACTGATTGACCTACCAATAATGGCATTGATTCCTTCAGTACTGCTTCTGGAAACTCAGTAGGGTTATACTTCCTTGCCACTATTGCGGCAGAAAGCATTCGGAACATTGGCTCTATAAAGTCACTGTCCTTTGGCTTTAACATTTCTGGAGTTACTTCTGGCATGAACTGGTTGACATTCAAAGTGCCTCCCCACATACCAAACCTTTCCAGTGACTTCTTAGGGTCTTCACTGAAATTGCCAGTGCCCTTATAGAAGTTTTCGGAGAGAGAGTGAGCATCTATAACTATTTCTGGCACATCTGATACCATCAAGCTATGAGCTGCACTTAACACCATTACATCGGTGTTCTGCTGAGTCATTGACATAATTTATCTTGGTTTACTGTCTTGGTCTTTCCTTTTGGGATTAGGATTTGCTTTATCCCGGGTTTTACGGTCTGACTTATCTTTATCGTCTTCTCGTTTCTTCTTCTTTTGACCAGTGTCTGAATCACCAGTACCATCTGAATCATCGGATTCCACTGGAGTTCTTGGTTCTGGTTGGTCTGGAGTTTCATAACCCATATCCCGTGCAAACTGGTCCTGACTGATTATGCCCTGATTGTACAGAGTTACATTTACCCGAGCCCGGTATTCACGAGCCTGTTGTAACTTAATATCATCTGAAACAGTTGATGTTCCAAACTTGATAGTTATTCCCTTGTTATTGAACCCCGCCAAGCGCAATTCTAGAGAATAAAAGAACTCCAGTACAAAGATTACCAGGGTTTGAATATTCTTTAACTGGGATATCATCTTAGACAGCTGTATACCAGCTCCACCCTCGGTACCACTCTGTGATGCAGATACTCCGATGATAGAACCATTTACTCCGAGGCCATTTGCCACGGATTGCTGATTCATATTCCAAGGGAGGTTTATATTCTGCATAGAAGCTGAAGTAGACCTTAGTTCGAATTCGTGGTCATCGATGTAACCAACCACTACTCCGTCAGACATACCTCCAACTATATTGGTCTTCATCTTCCTAAGAGTACTTTCTAAACGAGCAGTATAGGCTTTTTCACTTTCTCCAGCAGTACGGGGAGGTTTAGCCATTTTAGCTTCAAGGAAACCAACCATACCCATTACCTCCATAATGTGTTTGAAATTCTTTCGCATGGTATGCTGACCAGCGATAGAATCCAAAGCCGACATAAATGGAGGTACCCCGTATGGTTCATCGGTATCATTGTACATACCTACATAACAGTAGGTCTCGGTATTCAATCGTATAAATGAATCTTTGAGACCATCTACCAAACGGGGATTCTTTTGGTATGGGTGATATACTCCATTGTTCTCTCTCTTAAACCTTATAGTTTCTGGTTTTATGAAGAGTATGGTTTCCAGTCCTGTTAACTTCTTATTTGGTACTCCTTCCACCGATATAGCACCACTAACAAGAAGCTGAACTATGAACTTGTTTACCAACCCATCTATTCCAGCTGTATACTTCGACCACCTCTTGGATACATTCCTCAAATGCTCCCTCATCTTGGTAGACTCCTCAGGAGTATTGTTTGGGAAGTCAATAGTATGACCTGTATTCGACAGCTTGAACATGTCCTGCAATGCAATGCTGACGTCCGGGTTTATCTTGTACAAGTCCCGAATAATAGGTATTAGTTCTGTTCTGAACGTTGGGGTAACTAAGTTCGTCATACCATTGAGAGTGGTAATGAGTTCAGAGTTCCCCACACCATCATCTGGTTGAGAAACTCTGCCCGGACTTATTGAACCCTTTCCCTCATCTTTGTTCTGAGATTCCACAAGCTTAGACCTGGTGAACCAACTGATAGGATTAAGTTTCATGTTATATTGGATTGTTTATGCTTACTGAGGAATTACTACAGTACCAGATGGACTGTGAGATCTAATATGATTAGTGATAGCTTTACCGAATATCGCATCATCAGAATATGTTTCACCTTCCAAATCCAGGTCCATAGATGAGTTATTCATTCTATGCTTACCACGAGCAATTGGTCTTCCAGCCCCGTCATAGATGAAAGTATATGCTTCTTGTACAAAGAACGGGTCTTTTACAATTACATTCTCTTCCCGGATATCCTTCTCTAAGTTCTCGATGATTACAGAACGGTTCTTGGTTGTAGTTAACCATCCCGGGAACTTATCTTCTTCTGGTCTATTCTTCCTCTTCTTACGTAAGAGCTTAGTATAGAAGTATAGATTAGGATATCCCTCATCTTGAAGTATGGTAGTTACCGTCATACCAACATCATTGGTCTCGGGAGCTAACTTAGCAAAATTGAACTTCTCTCCAACATCACCAAGGAGTCGGGCATACTTGTTCAGGGGTATTCTCCCCTTATATACTGCAGCCTCTTCCCCTTCTTTATCCATACAGGTGAAAGCAGAGTAGTCAGTACCTCTACCAGTAGCACAGTCACCACCAATAAAGTATTCTTTGTTCGGGTCTGGTTCGTTGAACTCTTTATACTGACCTTTGAGACGGATATTGATAACAGGGTAGTCAAATAAGCATTCCTCTATAGCTTTAATATCAGCTAAGTCGAATACTGTATTACCTGATGATAGAAAGTCACCATCTATCTCCTGAGCAGTTCTCTTGGGACCAAGAGCAGCAGACATTTCTTCATACCATTTCTCATCTCGGTCAGGGTGCATCTGCCAATACAATCGGATTGGGTTGAATGGGTTGCCTCCAGATATGGCATCTACCCAAGTACCATGGAAGAAGTTCCCTACACCATAGGGGGTGTTATGAGACACGTAGTCTTCGTTGATGAGGTAAGATTCATCGTTTTCAACGCAAATGTCATAAATGGTATCGTAATACTTTCTAACTACTTTCAGCTTAGAAAGATAGATACTTGTACCACGTTTACCAGATACAATGCGTTGAATATAAGGTTTGTTCAGCTTAACTCCGAACTTATATTCAACCTCCTGAGATATCTTCTCCAACACTCCATAGTAGTAACCAAGTTCCTGATAACGGTATCTTATGTAAGCCACCACTCTTAAGTCGTAGTTGAATCCCCCTTTTAGTTTAGACCCAAGCTTCATTCCATAAGAATGTTTCGCAGCTTTTTGACCGTTCTCAGCTACTGTAACTATCTGGAGATTGGTTACATAATTGTCTGAAGGATTGTTGTTAATGTGGTCAACTACATATCCTTCTGGAATTTCTCCTAAGAATACTTTAGCCACCAGATTGTGGACACATATCTTTTTCTTTTGACCCTTATTCCACAACCTTATATTTAGGTATCTCTCCCTATTATTACAAGGTCTTGGTAACTTCTCTACCCTCGTCCCATTCTTTACAATGAAGATTCTTCCCCAATTGGAGACTTCATAGTTTGGATAACCAGGTATGGGTTTGCATATCTCTTTCTTGGGTTTTACGGTTACTGGATTCTGCTCCAGACCGCTTATACCAGTATGATAGAAGATAGCAGGTATATCTCGTTTGATTATCTCTGAAACAGGTAACCAACCTTCAAGAGTATACAACTTATGTTTTGGAGTACATTTAATAACCCTACCTTGTTCATTGTGAACTTCCCAAGTTTTCAGTACACCCTTATTTACAGAACCAAGTACTCTCTGCCACTTTCCAGTATGTGATAATACTCTCAGCCCAAGATGTGATATATCCATCTTACCAAAAGTTTTGGGACAAATAGAATCTACTCTGAATGGTCCATCTTTACCTATTATCTGAGTGTCACCCGTGATACATGAGTTTACTATAGCCGCACCACCGGTTGACAGAGTAGGGAAGGCTGATGCCCAGATAGTTGAAGCCCATCTTACAATTGCTGCTTCATCAATCACCAACAATGACAAAGATTCAGAACGACCAGCTTGGTCAGAGGTTGGTATAGATTCAATAACTGAACCGTTTGCAAACTCTATAGTTGATACAGAACCAAACTCTCCTGCACGACCATTAGTAATTGGCTCTTGCAGATATGAGGGTAGGTTCTTGTACATGAACTTAATCTTCTTTAGTACCTTCTTTGCTACGGTGTCCTTGATTGAGATAATATTTATCTTCTTGTTAGGGTGATACATTGCTAACCAAAGACAGTAGAGAGAGATTAGCTCAGTAATACCAGCCTGACGAAACTTTAGGATGATATTGAACCTGTTGAGCATGAATTGGTATAGCACTGCCTTCTGAAAAGGGTAGAGCAAGAACTTTACCATGCCCAACACTGGGTTTATCACGTAGCATAAAGTAGAAAAGAAGAACGGGTCTTTCATCACCCGAACCAAGGTTTTAAGTTGTTCGGGTGTAAGACTTGCATCTTCAACTAATGTCTTCTTTCTTGCCATGTCAGAAATTGTATGAAATTCTTAAGTACGGGTCGAGACCTAAATTATCCCGAAGTTTAGGATAATAGTTGATATTCAACCCGGCTTCATAATTAAATTTACTGGTATTGTATTTCAAGCCTAAATCCAAATCATGGAAGTTATGTACTGGTCGTATGGTATACTGAGCTACTGGATTAAATCTTTTTAAGAAAGATGTTTTCTTATGGGTTAATTTACCATCCAGGTAGTTATATTGATAACGAAAGTAATTAACTGAATACTCCTCAGTAATAAGCTTACAATCAGTATTGAATGTAGTGATAGATAGTTTATCCCTATTTGAAAGTATTTGCAACAACTTAGGAGCTTGGGGATAATTGGTCAAGAACAATTCATTGTATTCAATTTTAGTTGAATCTTTCTGAATGATAGTGACCACTCTATCAACATATTCAATTCGTTCGATAGGAACAGAATCAATCTGATAGAGAAATACCATTTTGGGTAATTGAATCTTAGGGAATTCAACTTTGGGTACAAAGGGATTATTAACCACAACAGTATCAACCCGATGAGAAGAATTTTTAAGGTCCTGACTTAATTCAGAATTTCGGTTCCATAACCAGAATATTGTTAAGGCCATAAATATGAAGGCCGAGGTTAGGATTACATTTTTCATGGTTCAGGGTTTATGAAAACAATTAGGGGGGGATTATAGGGGGGGTTAAAGAAAGTAAATCTTAAAACTAATACTTAAAAGCTAAGTACTCCAGCAAGCTGGAGGTTATTTTCGTATTTTTCTAAAGAAAAATACTCAATAACTGCGCATATACGTACGCGATAGGGGATATTCATTTTGATATTAGACCAGCCTTTTGTAAACAGGATTTTAACCACAATGAATTCTCATATACGGCACCCTTAGTTAGGGTATTTCTCCCTTTATTCAACCAATAAGTCGGATTAGCATTGTCAAAATATACCTTGAATGATTTGGGAAAACCCATAATCACCCTATATTCATCAAGTCCCATTATTCTACCGTGGGGATTAAATTGCCTTGATGAAGGTCTTACGGTTAATGGGTAGCTCTTTTTCCTATTTCTATATACTCCAGGAAGAGTCTTCATCTTTTGAGTTCTCATGGGCCATTTGTAATCATTTTTGAACTCAGTTTTCCATAGCTTTCTCACTTGAGCTACTGTCAGAGTAGTTTTTGACTTATCTGCATAATGATACATGGCCAATTTTTTATCGTCAGCTTCTCTATAGTTTATGTCTCTCCTTACTCCTTTCTTCAGTTGACACAGATTTTTGGGTTTGGTAACCTGAAAAGTATGGTCAAATATCTGGGGATTGATTTTTGAGTCTTTTCTCACTCCTATCAATACCAAACGTTTCCTACTTTGTTGGGAATTACCAAATACCGTAACGGAGTGACAGTGCACTATAAGTTTATAATCGGGTAAATTATGTTCCCATTCCCAGATAGGGATAAAATCTAGAAGTTTTGGGAGGTTCTCAAGCATAAATATTGCTGGTTTGAACTTCTTAATACTAGAAAGATACAGATTAAGGGTAACATCTTCCCGGGGTTTGCCCATGGATTTTTTCCTGGAATATGAGAATACTGAGCTATGCCCACATGATGGAGAGCCTAATATTAGGTCTATTTTGGAATTTTTTACCTCTTCCAGTGACCTTACAAACGGTATATCACCAAAATTAAGCTTCCATTGCTCTTCTTTTTTGGAATGGAATACTGCTCTGGGTTCTACATTAGCTATAAGATGTTCCTTAAACTCAAAAAGGAGCGCTCCTTGGGCTCCACAGATACCTAAGACATTCATTGAAAATAGAATTTTATAATATATACCGGAAGGTCTTGCAAAGAACTAGCTTTGCTATTGTTCTAAAACATATTTTATGATGAAAGAGAATGTTCCCTGGATGCCCGGATTATATGTAAGTGTTGACGGTGATATCTTTGAGTTAAGGAATAATAATTGGGTACAGTTAAGGATATACCACAGTTTATCCAAGAATCATAAATACCGTCGAGCTTATTTTTATTTTAGAGGAGGAATACGTTCGGTTTCAAGGTTAGTAGCAAAAGTTCATATACCTAACAAATATAATAAACCTTATGTGGGTCATAAGGATAATAACCCCCTAAATAATAGGGTAAGTAACCTATATTGGTGTACACCCAAAGAAAATACTGAAAAAGCTGTGAGAGAGGGTAGAATGAAGCCGGGGGATAAACGAGGAGATAAAAACCCTTATTATAGAGTATTCGGAGATAAACATCCAAAATCTAAATATAGCAACGAACTCAAGATAAAGATTTATAAATTCTATCAAAAACATCCTAATTGGACTATTAAACAACTTCAATCTAAATTCAAAGTTAAAAGTTACCGTCCTTTACGTAAGATTATACGAGGTGAAGATCCTATTATAGCTGAATACTTGAAGGAAGTTGAATAATCTATATTATATTGCATAGAATAATAACAAAACCTATGAAAGTTGGTGATTTATTACTGGTAACAGGTCCTGCCTTCTTTGAAAAGACGGCAATTAAGGAGAGGAAAAAGGGGGTTTATACTCTCGAGAATGGTATTAAGACAGATAGAGATCTCAATCCTATCAATTCTAAGTATCAAATCGAGGTTTTTAACGAAGAAAAGTATAAAACTCTGGTAGCACAGAGAACTTTGAACCATGATTTGGAGAAATTGGCCGCTATCAACAAGAAAGGGATTAAAAATCCTGATATAATCCGGTATGCAGCTGCCAAAATCAGTCGTATTATCGAAAAAATAGAAGGAAAATGATACGTTTCTTATTACATTGGATTACAGTAAACGTTATTAGTTACTCTGCATATTGTGGAGATATGACTTGGAAAGCTTTGAAAGGAGTAAACAAGGAATATGAAGGTAATGAATCTTGGTCCAAGGGTAAGAAAGAAACTATTCAAACACTCATAATTTGTATCACCATCATAATAATCATATCATGTCTGATATCTTAATGACTGCTAATCCTGCTCCGGCTTGGTTGGGTTATACCCTTTTAGTGTTCTACACCCTCGGATTTATCTTCTGCTTATTTATCAGAAGTGTAATCGAAGAAACTCCTCTTAAAAAAGCCTCCAATCCAGTTAGATATGGAGTTTTATTCCTTATATGGGCAGTTAGTCCGGCAGTAATAACTGGATTATTTATACTAACCCTCAAAATTCTTTTCAAGAATGATACTCAAGTTAAACGACATTGAAATAATTTTAAGGAAAGCCAGTGATGAAGAGAAGCAATCCATTCCGGTTTGGGATGCTTATATAGAGAAAGTAATCATAGACGGGAATATTCCTTCCCTTTTACGGGATAAACTCACTGGTAAGATAAATAATCTTACTCAGGGATTCACCCAAAAGTTCAGTGGTCAATTAAAGGGTAATATTGAAAATGAGATATTGTCCTTAGAGGAATATGTATACCGTAAACATGACCTAACCTTTACTAAGCTAAGAGTAGTAAGAGAACATTATTCATTAAGAATAACTACAGCTCAAGGTCAAACATTCGATATTTGGGAACCTTAATCAAAATATCTATATGGCAGTAAAAGTTTATACTCCGGGTCAGTTTTATGCTGCTGGTGGAGTAGTAGAGGAAATGTTTTACCAAGAAGTTGGTAGAACAAAGAAGTACTTAAGGAAGAGAGTTGGTTTTGTACGTTATTTTAAACAAGTAATCAAGAATCTAAAGGATGAAGCTTGGAGAAAGTTTCATTACATGAAAGCTAACGTTAGAGGGGTAGATTATACCTTGGTATATGACCCCGATAATAAGGAATACCCCTATCTTTTCGTAGAAACCAAGTTCTACTTCAAACAAAAGGCCAAGGTTAAAGAACCAGACCAAAAGTAGTAAATGTAATCACACAAAAGAGGTCAGATAAATACTGACCTCTTTTCCATTTTATATTATTCCAAGCTGTGGTATTGATAATAAAGTATTCCTTTAGATGAGATAGTAACGGTGACTATGGCTCTAGTTTGGTTGGCGTCAACGAAACCTTCTCCAATGGGTTGATTACCGTTTACAGAATAACTATGACTAAAGTGAAACTCTACACTTGAATTATTAATTCTGAACCCCGTGGATATGGCCTTCTGTTCATATTGACCACCATAATCATGACTATCTACTATCATAATGCCATCTATCTGTCCATTTTTAACTTGATTGTAGATAGTTATCAGTTCAACTGTAGATAGTACATTGGTCATCCAACTTCCCATATCAGTGCTTGGTAAGGGTAATTTTGCAAATTTCATATCATCTTCGATTATAGGTACATTACCTTGGTGAAATAAAAGTAAACTCATATCGTATGGTTTATGGATTAAAAGTATATCATAGTGATATACTTTTAGGTGACCTACTCACACAAAAATACCCAGCCTAAATGACCGGGTATATATGTAGTATGGTTAGTTCTCTAAATACTTAACACTTATGTTACCATTGGCATTTACAACCAGGCCAATAAATACATTGTCTGCTGCTCTTCCTCTACCATATAAGGCAGCATCGAATTCTAACCTGGCCGAAACCTTCCTTGGTATAGCCGGTACTGCTAAGGTAAAGGTGAGAGGTTTGGTATCCGAACTAAAGCTGATGACTGGTGTAGCTATGAAATCCATGGTATAACCATAACCAGCTCCTACTACTTCATAAGAAACCCTTATGATGGGTATGATGGGTTCATCGCCTTCTTTACCATAACCATCCCGAAGCATTAGTTCATAGGCCTGGGAATTGGTCATTCCTTCTACTTTATTGAAGGTTATTTCACCCTCATCGGTAACATTGATTCTAAAAATTAGGTGTTTCATATTTTCCAAGATTTGTAATACATTCTGTGAGTGAAATCCTAACATGGCTTTTGGTGTTAAGGTCCTTATATACGCATAATAGTATTTCTTTTAAGAAATACTTTTACCATTAAACACATACAATACGGCTATGTTAAGATTCCATTCTCAAAACGTACCAATCATAATAGAAGAAGATGATATGAAATTTGCAGAAATCAAACTTGAGAACAACAAAACAACCGGTAAAAGCTGGGCACTCATCGGGTTTGTTACACCAGAGGATGTACTCTCCCGAATTGTAATGGACCTCATCTATGGTAGTATAGATGGTATTAAACTGGTAATGGACCTGACAGCTTTAAGAAGTCCAAGTACTCCAGAAGGAACCCACATTGTAGGGTTTCCCTATTACCATTTAGACTTTAACAATCAGAAGCTGACTATAAAGGTAAATAACTCCGGTATACAAATGCCAACAGACGACGGAGTACAGATAATAGACTACATTACCATATATGCCAATGGAAATTTAGATATCCAGTTATTAGATAGGCAATAATCCTAAGAGGGGCTCACTACCAAGGGTCCCTCTTATTGTGTGTATACCTTGATACCGAAACGATGTCTTCAGGTCTATATCCCTTAAATTCATAAATATCATGTTAAAGATTTTATTTCATATCCTTTTCTTCCTTATGGGATTCACACTTACATTGGGAATAATGGGTGGGGTCCTTTGCTCGTTGCAGAAACATTCTAGTAAATTATTTCAAATAATAGGTGAGTTATTCATATTCGGAATAATTTGCATTCTGGTAGTCACTCTTACAATAGTTATAATTAAACCCTATGCCTAATCATGGAACAGAAAGAAAAGAATAAGATTATCCTGGAATGGATAACCAAAGCTAAGGATGTTTATGTGAATACCATTATTAATTGTGGGATGTGCAAGTCATTCAAATTGGCTGTATTAAGGGATTCAGAATTAGAGAAGTCTTTGATTTGTATCTTACAGGATATGGGACATGAGTCAGAGATACTTGATGGTAAACTATTGTATAATCCTGAATGGCCTTTTATACTTATCCCTGAATTCAACTTTGAGTTCTTAGGTGGAGATAAAACTACTGAGGCTTATAGGGAAGTTCAAAACCATAAGTTGACCCTTCGAGAAATATTTTGGTGGAGTAAGTGGGATACTGAAGTAAGGGTTAAGGCTTTTGATAGACTTATAGGGATATATAAGGCTAAATCATGAGCCTTATAATAGGAGCCAAAAAATATCCCGGAAAAATTTTGTGAAGAGCCTTCGGAGGGGGTTCTTCATTTTGTGTAGGGAGAGGGGGGGATGTGGTTATGTGGCATGTGCCTTTCAGGAAGAGCTTAATGCGAGGTTCTTAAAAACATCTAGCAGTAAAACGGGACCACGGTGTCCCTATCGCAAAATTAAATTTTATTAAAAATAGGGGACAAATTTGTCCCCTATTCGATTTTATTTACTTGCTTTCTTTTTCATTCATTGCAAGTAAGAAATTTTTGATTGTGTCCCTTTTTTCTGTATTGGCATT
>OBCZ01000068.1_pt1 | contig 16750 bp, 9 predicted proteins | sample 1496071 | NCBI WGS metagenome assembly OBCZ01 (sample SAMN01760941, study PRJEB22395) | human gut metagenome
TTATTATGGAACTTGATAATATTGTTTAAAGGCAATAGGTATACACCTATTGCCTTTAAAGTTTGGTGACCCATCGGAGATTCGAACTCCGGACACCTTGATTAAAAGTCAAGTGCTCTGCCAACTGAGCTAATGAGTCAAATGGGGTGGAATGCCGGATTCGAACCGGCGGTCTCCAGTGCCACAAACTGGCGCGTTAACCAACTACGCTAATCCCACCATAAGTGGCGCGCCAAAAGGGACTCGAACCCCTGACCTACTGCTTAGAAGGCAGTTGCTCTATCCAGCTGAGCTATTGGCGCATCAGTTGCTGACCTCAGTCAGCCTTTATATTATACCCATATACGGCATATTTGTCAACACTTTTTTGAATTTTTTTCATATTTAATTTTTAAAAAGTTTTTTTCGGACAAAATCCGCCAAATTACGGCTTTCCGTATTTCTGAGCAAGTGCAAGATTCCTGTAATCGGGTTCAGACGAAACCTCTCTTATAAGCTTTACAAACTTAGGAAGTTGATACCGCTGATCTTCACTAAGCAATTCAATTTCTATTGTTGCCCTGTCATTCCAGAACGGATAAACATCAAGTTCGCAGTAGGTGCTGTTGTCAACAATGCAATATCTGTCTTTACTGATGACGCCTGTAACATACTGCCTTTGAACAAGGTACGAGTCATATTGTTCTTTTGAAATATAATTTTCAATTTCAATCCGCTTAATATCCGATATTTTGATTTTTACAGTTTTGATATATACAGCCTTGTCACCCTCTCCCCTTTTGCGGATTCTGAAATATCCTTCCTCGGGAGTAGTGAGGTATGCCTGTGTAATAGGAATTCTGCGACAGGTTTTTATGCTGTTCAAAAATTCAATATCAGGATATTCAATCAAAAATTTTCTTTCAATTTCAAGTGGTTTCGGAATTCCGAGAAATGCGACAACCTCCTTGAGAAGTCTTTTCAGCTTAGTATCAAAGTCGGTCGAATTATCAATAATTCTGAGATGCGGTGTGCCTGTCCACACAGCCATAACATCTGTGTCAACTTCTCTTGCTTTTTCAAGACTTTCTTCCCTGCGGAAAATATTGGTTTCTTTTCCGTAATACTCTTCTGCACCGTCTGCGGAAGTCACAAGATGAAATACTGCGTCATAAGAATTTCGTATTACATCTTCATTCAAATTATGAATACCTGCATACTTTGCAAACTCATCTTCCGTAACATATGCTCTGCTGTCAAGCAATCCTCTGTCAAAAAGTAAAACCGCCTTTTCACAATCCATATTTTTGGCAATTTGCGTTTTTTCATTCTCCTCAGCAAGCTGAATTTCAAACAGTTCTCTGTGAAATTCATAAGAGCCGACATTTTCGGGGGTTTTACCCTCACTAAACAATCTGCTTGCAACCTCACCGATTGTAATTGTAGGAATATTAAGCTTTTTAAGCTCTTCGCTGATATATTTTAATGCGGAAGTCTTGCCGCCGCAGGGTCCTCCCGTCAATACTATTTTTACAACTTCAGCCATAAAATCACCCATGTAACTTATTAAATTAAGTATATATCCCAACAGTAATTTTTTTATTCTGTAGAAGAACATTGTTGTTTGTTTTTCCCCTTTAAAAGATAATATCGGCAAAATGAAAGTTTCTTATGCAGTAAAATTCATATTATACATTAAAAAGCGTATAAATTATCATAAAAACGGTGAAATATGCTGTTATAACATTGACAAGTTGCGTATTAAAGTGCTAAAATATGTGTATAACCAATGAGGTTTTTTCTTATATTGAAAGGAAGTATTTATGATGGAAAAGCAGAATATTGACTGGGCAAACATTGGCTTCGGTTATATGCCCATCGGTGAAAGATTTGTAGCTAATTATAAAGACGGTAAGTGGGACAACGGCAGTATGACAGCCGACACCACAATTACTATCAGCGAATGTGCAGGCGTTTTGCAGTATGCTCAGACTTGCTTTGAGGGTATGAAAGCGTACACTACCTGTGACGGCAGAATTGTTGTGTTCAGACCTGATCTTAACGGACAGAGAATGGAGGACAGCTGTAAGCGTCTTGAGATGCCTGTATTTCCAAAAGAAAAGTTTGTTGAGGCTGTTTGCAATGTTGTTAAGGCAAATGCAGATTATGTTCCTCCGTACGGCACAGGCGCAACACTTTATATTCGTCCGTATATGTTCGGCAGCGGTCCTGTAATCGGTGTTAAGCCGTCGGCAGAATATCAGTTCAGAGTATTTACCACTCCTGTAGGTCCTTACTTCAAGGGCGGTGCAAAGCCTATTACAATTAAGGTTTCAGACTTTGACAGAGCTGCTCCTCACGGCACAGGTCACATCAAGGCAGGACTTAACTATGCAATGAGCCTTCACGCTATTGTTACTGCTCATGCAGAAGGTTTTGACGAAAATATGTATCTTGACGCCGCTACAAGAACTAAGGTTGAAGAAACAGGCGGTGCTAACTTTATTTTTGTAACAAAGGACAACAAGGTTGTTACTCCAAAGTCTAACAGCATTCTCCCCTCAATTACCCGCCGCTCACTTATGTATGTTGCTGAGCATTATCTTGGTCTTGAGGTTGAAGAAAGAGAAGTTTACTTTGATGAAGTTAAGGACTTTGCAGAATGCGGTCTTTGCGGTACAGCTGCCGTAATCTCACCTGTCGGCAAAATTAACGACCACGGCAAGGAAATTTGTTTCCCGAGCGGTATGGATGAAATGGGTCCGATTACAAAGAAGCTTTACGATACACTTACAGGTATTCAGATGGGCAGAATCGAAGCTCCCGAAGGCTGGATTAAGGAAATCAAGTAATCAATTTTATACATATAACAAGACGGTCTGCGAGAACAGACCGTCTTTTATTTGCAGTTTTTAATTATATTGTTGTAGGCAACATCCACGGCAGAATCATCTGTATTGCAATGCAGTACATAAAATTTTGTATGCCGAATAAGATTATCGAGATTTGAGAGCAAAGACATTCCGTCTGACTTATTCACAAATTTGACTGTTGATTTGTAAAGCCTTTGTACAATCTCATTTGTGTCGGGAATTGTAACAAAATTATCGACTGAGCGTTCTATGAATATTATAGCACCTATGGAAACGGTTTCGTTGTTAGCAATTCCGCTTCCGCCGTCAAACGAAGTTCCGCAGCATAGCGGGACTTCGTTTTTAATTTTTACAACAGGCTTATCGTCATTGAGAATATGAGCTTTTGAGCCGAATCTTTTCAACCACATCTTTGTATGAGTGGATTTGCCGACACCTGAATCGGCGGAAAACAAATACGCTTTTCCGTCAAAAACGAGTGCCGAGGAATGCACAAGCATAGCGCCACGGTGAATTATTTTGCGGTTAAAAATTGACGCCGTTGCAAATTCTTCGGCTTCATCAATGGTTGAACCTTCAACCATACGGCTCAACAGGGAATTTAAGTATGAGTCTGACGGTATTGCGGAAAAATCTGCACTTCTCTCCCCTTCATACAAAAACGGTTCGCACAATTTTTTTAAGTAATCAAATTTTGGTTCAATTTCAACGATAAAATCAGCAATTAAATATTTTGGCAAAGCGTCCTCCGAAATAAAACAGACTCACAAAAAGTGAGCCTGTTTTTTTATTGGTTAGTTTAAATGAACGATAAACTTCTGAATTTCCGTTGCGTCAATTACTGTGATGTCACCGTCGTTGTTATAATCGGCAAGATGTTTTTGTTCTGCCGAAAGTTCAACAATACCGACAACATACTTCTGGATAAGAGTTGCATCTAAAATATCAATCCTGCCATCCATATTAACATCACCGACATCATAAGCAGAAATGCCCTCAAACGGAATATTGTTAGCCTTTGCATATTCCTCGGCATAAGAACCGTAACTGCCCTTGATTGTTACATTCGGAGAGGTTCTGAAAGCGTTAGAAGCAATAGAAGTCACGGATGTAGGAATAAACACCTCTGACAGTGATGCACATTCAGCAAAAGCACTCTTACCAATCGCACTTGTACCGGCAGGTAAATATACCTTGTCTAAAGAAGTACAATTGTAGAACATCTGATCGGTAATTTTACTCGGCACACAGTTAAAGGTAACAGATTTCAAACTTGTGCAATTCTGAAACACGGCAGCACCAAAATCTCTCACCCAGATAGGAATTGAAATTGATTCAAGCGAAGTACAACCGTAAAAAGAATCAGTACCGATTCTTCTAAGATATCTTGCTTCGTTAAGACTGATCGATGTTATTGCGGTCTTTCCCACAAAGGCAAAATCAGAAATTTCCGATACAGACCAGCTTTGAAGCTTAAGCGGAAGAACAATATCGGTCTTATCACCTTTATATCCGGTTACGTTCGCATTACCGTCAGAAACAGAATATACAAAGCCGTCGGTTTCATATGAAGCCGCAGAAATTTGAAATGTAGAAATAATAATAAAAAATACAGATAATAACAATCCGGAAAAGCGTTTTAGGGATTTTAAACAATATGTATTTTTCATATCATTACCCCCAATCGTCACCATCACTCTTAGTAGCCTCAGGAGTATCATCAAGACTACCGGTCAAAATTATATCCTCGAATTTAAATTTTACTAATTCAAATTCAGGAGAAGAATACTCTTTTTTCATAAATAACTCCTTCCTAAATTTTATGTGTGCAACAGTATTGTCTGTTGCACACAATAAATTTAAAATTAAACTGTTGCGTTCGCAATATCATAGAGTGTAAAGTAGATAGGATCACCAAGTTCAACAACAGTTTCATTTGATTCATTAACATACTTAATATAAGTGTAAACTCTATAAACACAATTTGCATTAGCTTCGGTATTATTGAAACGAGCAAAATACTGAAGTCTGTTCTTATTATTAAGTCTGTTATTATTGATTTGTTTTGTGAGCGACTCAATACTTGATTCACCAGTCAAAATTTTACTTTTAGCATCTTCAGCTGCCATGGAAAGGTCAGCAGTGTACTTATCAGCGTAGTACTTCATATCAGTATTGTAACCTACACCAATGGAATCTTTTTCTAACTCTAACTTCTGCATCACAATACCAGTCTGAACCTTACTGCTGTTAGGATCAAATACATTGAGCTGTTTGCCATTATAGAAGAAGTTAAGTACAAAGTCAGCGTAAAGCTTGTCTTCACCGTTACCCTTAATGAAATCTTCAGTTTTATCAAGTGTAGTCATACTATCAGCGTCAAATCCGTTGAAGCTGTCAGCATTACCAGCTGTCCACTGATTTCTTGTTACTTCCATAAACTGAGTTGAAGTAGAAACTTCCTTAACAGATGCAACTGGAGTTGAGCTTTCTCCATAAACAGGAACTATCCAATAGTTGTCATATGATACATAGCTGAATCCACCGTCGATGTTGTATGCTTTAATGACAAGATTATTACATCCCGGATCGGAGTAGATTGCCCAATACATAAACTGAAGTGTTTTACCTTTATCTGTATATGTTTTCGGAGCAGTGATATCATAAGTATAAGTTCCGTCAGAATTTTTTGTATAGAACACTGAATTATAAGGTAATTCAGATGAACCATTTTTTGTGAAAAGTTCAAAATTACCGTTTTCGTTATTAGAAGAAGTAGGTTCATTAGTATCCTTATCACGGAAAACATTAAGGTGGATTGTTCTGTCTGACTGAGTTGAATTAACAACAGCTGATGCTATTGACTTACTATCTGATGAATCGAAAGCGGTATTGCTATCAGGAGTCTCATTCCAAGTAAGATTCTTTGTAAAGTTTGACTCATACGGTGCAAGAGAAAGGATAAAGCTATTTGTAAGAGTTACCTTTACAGAATGTGATTCCACACCTTCAACATTAGTAGCATTCTCATCAAATGTGTATGATGAAGTGTTTTCGGGATCAACATAACCTGCCTTGTTGTAATACTTTTGATTACCCATTCTGTCAGTATAAGAGAACTGAACCTTATACGGTACTTTAATAGAAGTAATGTCAGAATAGAAATTATAATATACTGTTCCCGCATCAGCAGCAGTAAGAGTGCTTGCATACTTATTATAGTATTCATTAAACGAGAACGTATATTCTGATGTAGTTACAAGACCTTCTGTTCTGTCTCCGCTAACATTTGTTGTAAAACCAGTAGTAGGATTAAAAGCAGTTATATCTGTTGTGTTTTCAGCAGAATAGTAACCATTGAAATTATAAAGGTTCTTTGTTGTTGTGTAAAGAGTAACAGTTACAGTAAGACCTGTTTGCGCTGCTAATTCAGCAATCTTAGTCTTATCGATTGAAGCTGTGCCGGCAATCCTGCCTGAATCATAAAGAGATTTACCCTCGTTGTTTTTAACAACAACCTGAATTTCGGGAGTGGCTTTACCTCCGCCTGCATTTGTTCCGTTGTACAATGAATGGTGGAAGGTCATTGAACCGCCCGGGGTTTTGATATAACGAGCAACAAGCGTTACATCTGAATTTCGTGTAACTGCACCTGTCAAACTACTCATATCTGAAGGATTGATTGCCTTGTAATCACCATCAATAAGACGGTACCAACCAACAAATGTGTATACTGCAGTTGAAGTTGCATTAACTTCAAACTTATAATCCTGAGTATTATCAGCAAAAGTTTCAAGTTTTCTTACTCTATCCGCTGGATCGGTAAAGTATGCACTTGCTCCTGTTGTCGTACCGACAATTGATGAAGCATCTTCATCAGCAAATGTATCTTCATGGAAACCGCCTACTTTGTAGTCATCAAGAGTATTTGCATACTGAATCTTGATTTCACCGGTGATTTTCTGTTTACTCTGAGAATAGTACCAACGACCGTCAAGACGATTGCCATAATCGTCACCGCCTTTGATAGCTGCCTCAAAGTTAATCTGAGCATAAACACCTTTATAATCATTATATAAGGTTTTAAATGTTGCCCAATAAGAATCTCTATCTGTCTTGCCGGGGAGGAAGTCAGTAGGAGTTGATTCAGAACCAATGGCAGTTTCCATTTGCTCATCGGACTTGCCAAGGGCATACAAGAGAGCTGATGAAGGAATAGTAGCCACTCTATCGCCAGCCTTGTTATAAATGCTCCAAGCAGTTGCATATTTACCGATGTAGTTATTCTGGTAACCGTCCGAAATAATTGACAGGTAATTATCCTTACTGGTTACACTCTGAGTGTCCTTATAGTCAAGCTTCTCTGTACCAATTTTATTGCCAAAAATATCTGTCGGATAATTCTGGTAGTCAAGGAATACTTCCCAACCGGCAGCATCAGCTTTAGAAGCAGCAAATGTATCAGCCGGTTCATTATCGAATTCATTATACTTAAAACGATAAATAATGTTATCAGCAGCAGCACCGCTCTCAGCTATCTTAACAAAATCATCGTAGTCGTATGTCTGTGCATTATCACTTTTTTGATTTTTACCGTTATAATCTCTATGAACATCGTCCCAAACATAGTTATTAAGCGTCATACCTGTAATTTTTTCTGTGGTATCACCATTGACTATAAATTTAGGAATCTGAGTAAAGATAGAACCGTTGTAGTCAACCATTGGTTGTCCGGGGTAATAGCCTAATGCTTCTAATGTTGTAGTACCACTACCATAATATACATAACATGAAGGAGTATTGCCCCAAATTTGTTTTGCAGAATCGTAGTTCTCGATGTAGAAATATACGCAGTTATCATCATTTTTGAGGAAATACACAGGAGTGATTTCAAGCTTTGAACCATAAATCTCTTGATTTACTTCAAAAGTATAAGTATATACATCACTACTATGATTTTTACCTTCAGTCTGTGAAAGAACTCCACCAAAGATACCGTTTACGCTGAATCCCTTAACATAGTAATCACTGCCATTGTGACCTGCAAAGGTTGCGTCAGGGTTAATTGTGGTTGTAACGGTTACTGTTGAGCCATAAGGAACTTTCTTAGCAGTAACAGCACGATTTTTACCATCAATCTTGTATGAATCAGATGCAGTAATTATTTTATCATCAGGAGTTGTTATTGAAAGAGTTGTATCACCTAAAACAGCGGTAGTTTTTTTATCACCAGTATTAGTAAAGCCCGCACGAATTGTACCGTCTTTACCTGTAATATTTACGGTTGTATCAGAAGCACTATCTTTGGTAGCTTTTACCGTATATGTTTTAGCAGTCGGGTCGTAGATGATTTTTATATCTCCGATATATTCAGAATTTTCACCTACAATGCTCATTTTACCGAATAAATATTTAACCGATCCCACATAATAGTCCGGTTTTTTAGCGTCGACAAGTCCTAAGCCTTCAGGATTATCTGAATTTACAGCTTCGAGACCTGTATTTGGCTCCATATTAACATAGGAATCATCCTTTGAAAAAGCAAAATACAGTTCTTTATAATGTTTTTCATTAAGAGTTACTATATATTTTCCGTCTTTTTCATAAACATTGTACTTTCCGTATTCCGGATTATTATATCCCTGCTGTCCTTCCCAATTTCTTGGGTCGTTCTTGCTACCATACAAAAAGTACATATCATTCACGATTGTACCTGAATCTTCTACTTTAAAGTTAGCGACTACGGTTGTGTTGCTGTTGACTGTAATTGTATACGGATTAGCTGTTGAAGAAGCTGATACACCGTTTACAATCCAACCGGAAAGAGCGTAGCCATCCTTTGGTTTTGCAGTGAATGTTACTGTATCGCCCTCGGTTACTGTTGCAGGGGAAGTGAGTGGAGTTGTTCCGTTCGTTGCAGAAATAGTACCGTATGTTTCGTCGCTTGAACTGAATGTTACTGTGTATGTTTCTGCGGTATGGAATTTTACATATACATTGGTATCTGCATTTACTGTTACCGTATAAGTCTTATTAGTTCCTGCAGATTCAATTTTTTTAGTACATTCAGCATCGTTGTACCAACCCTCTACTGCGTAGCCTTTGTTTGGGTTTGCTGTAAAGGTTACCTTTGTGCCACTATTTACAGTAGAACCTGAGCTAGATACGCCTGTGGCACTAAGAGTACCATTGACACCATTCACACCATAAGTTACAGTGTATTTTGTTGGGGCTATTGTAGAAACATCATAATTATTACCGCCCTTAACAGTAACCCAAAGATCACTATTGTATTGACCATCATATTTTTTTTCAGTACCATTATTAAAAATAATAAGGTTCCAGTTACTAATAGTGTTTATGAATGGATAATCATGCCATTCATGGTCATTAATAGTAAAAGTTTCCTTAGAATCCCAGTTATTATAGCCATATGCATTAGTATTATTTGGAGCTCCATATGCCCAAAGTGAAAAGCTATATGAACTAACATTGTCCGCAAGCTTAACATGGATAGCATACTTATCAGACGAATCAGAAGTAGCAGTAACCTTTACTGTATTCGTAACTGAACTATAATTCGCAGCAGAAGCGGTAACTTTAAATGTATAATCATCTGCTGTAGCAGGGGTGAATTTATAGGTGTTTCCATTAGGAGTACCTGTTACTGTTGCACCGCTTGTTTGCTCAAATTTATAAGTTACATCGGTATCATTTAAACCGGTTGCTCTATCATTTAAAGAAGCAGTAAGTGTAACTTCTGTACCTACTTGAACCGGTGAGGAACTTGCTGTAAGTGATACGCTTTGTGCTACAGGGGTCAGCGAAGATTCAGAGCCAGCTGTATAATACAACCGCATATCGTTATTAGTAGTATCAAGCCAAATAGTTACTTTGTCATTAGATGGATCAGAAGGATCACTAAATTTTATAAGTCTTTTTTCCGGCGTGTCATCATTAGTAACAAGCGTTAAATAATTTTGACTATTCTTATTATTTTGAAAACTGTGACCTGCTTTATCGTCAGAAGTCAAATATTTACCTTTACTAGAACGGATATAGAAGTACCTGTCATAATTACCATATATGCCTTCAGGTATCTGTCCGGAAAGTGAAGCAACCGTTTCTTCTGTATCATAATAATAAAGACCTTTCTGTTCAGATGACTCGGTAAACTTATATTCAGTGGTATCCGCATTCCATTTGGTTTTAAATCTACCTGCAATGTAGTAGTCGGTAGATGTCGAACCACCGCCTGAACCGCCTGAATAGATTGTCCAAGTTCCTTTCATATCTCCATTATTAAGTGACCAACAGTTCTTATCGCCCTTATCAGCTATTGTTGTATCAGCACTTGAGTAAATATTACTGCTGTCCCAATTTTGCTCAGAGTTAAAAGCCTTACCATTAACCCTTGTAAATACAGCTTGATTCCATTCTCCATTCGGAACTGTACCAGAATATACTTTGCTGTTTTCAATTTGGCTAAGTTTCGACCAACTAAAACTATCAGTACCTTTTTCATAAAATTTTATGTAAAACTCAGCATTATCCGCAGTAGCATCATAATTTGCATCTGAAATATCCAAATATAAAGTATCTCCAACTGTAAAATAATCAGCCGCATTGACACTTATAGTACCGATAAGCATTGTTGACAGGAGCATCATTACCGCAAGGATGACGGAAACAGTGCTTCTGCCTAAATGAGAAATTTTTGTTTTCATAATTATTACCTCCATAACCGAATATTTTGGTTTTGGTTAGGTTCGGGTTCGACCTTTACCGCCTGACCAACGGTGAAACATAATCGGCAAAGCCACGGAATTTTGAAGTTAATTTACAAAAAACAACGAGAATTCAGCCGAAAATTGTATTCTTAACCTGTTTCAGTCAAAATGTGAACACTAACCCATATTCTTTATAGTAGATTATACCATTTTAGATTGATTTTTTCAATTAGGTTGCAATAATTTTATTGTGTTTGTTTAATGTGATAGTTTTGTGTTTGTTTTTACATTCAGTTTTGCCGTTTTGACAAGATAATTTTATGTTATGCACAAGTTATGGTGCGTTTTTTGTAGAATTCGTCTATATATCGGTGTTTTTAATTATTCCGATTAAGAAATTGTTATGCCGTGTGTTACAAATTTGATAATGTTATTTTGCTGAAAGTTCAATATTTGAATGTTGTACAGTAACATTATAAAATCTGTTTGACGGAAAATTTTCCGCCTTTGCGTGACGGCAGTCCGACGGACACCGCTACGGATAACCGTGCATAGTTTAATATACAAATAAAAATGCCCGACTACGGTGTCGGACATTTTGTTTGAGATTATATGATTTTTGATTATTTATCCTTACTTAAAAGCATACGGTCATTTTCAAGCTTTGAACCGCTTGCTTTTTCAAACATCTCGAGGAGGTGTTCAACCGTAAGATTTTTCTTTTCTTCACCTGAGATATCGAGGATAATTTTGCCGTCACTCATCATAATAAGACGGTTGCCGTGAGTAATTGCGTCATGCATATTATGAGTTACCATAAGTGCCGTAAGGTTGTTTTCGGCAATAATTTTGTCGGAAAGCTCAAGCACCTTTGCGGCTGTTTTCGGGTCAAGGGCGGCTGTATGCTCGTCAAGCAGGAGAAGCTTTGGCTTTTTGATTGTTGCCATAAGGAGTGTTATTGCCTGACGCTGACCGCCAGAGAGAAGTCCTACTTTTGATGACATTCTGTCCTCAAGTCCGAGGTCGAACTCTGCAAGCATCTGACGGTAACGGAGTCTTTCGTCAGCCTTTACGCCCCACGAAAGTCCTCTTTTTTTGCCTCGTCTTGCGGCAATTGCGAGGTTTTCTATAATTTCCATATCGGCTACCGTGCCTGTCATCGGGTCCTGAAATACTCTGCCGAGGTACGGCGCTCTTTTATGCTCGGGCAATGCGGAAATATCCTTGCCGTCAATGAGAATCTGACCGCAGTCAACAGGCCACACGCCCGCAATTGCGTTGAGAGTTGTTGACTTACCTGCACCGTTGCCGCCGATTACCGTACAAAAATCGCCGTCATTGAGGGTGAGATTAACTCCGCAGAGTGCCTGCTTTTCGTTTACTGTGCCTTTATTAAAGGTTTTCCATACATTCTTGATTTCAAGCATTCTTAACCCTCCTTCTGTGCATTTTTAGCATTCATTTTTGCAACTTTCTTGAATGAAGTCTTTCTCTTTTTCTGGAGATACGGAACTGCAAGGAAGATTGCAACGATAATTGCCGTAAAGAGCTTTGTATCGTCTGTCGGCATCTTGAGCCAGAGTACGATGCCCATTGCGATATAATAAAGAATACCGCCGACAATTACAAAGACCATTCTGATGATAAAATTCATGTGCTTGCGGAAAATTGCCTCACCGAGAACTTCACCGATGATTACAGCGGCAAGACCGATTACGATTGCACCACGACCCATATTGATGTCGGCAAAGCCCTGATACTGAGCAAAAAGTGAACCCGAAAGTGCAACGAGTCCGTTTGAAAGTGCAAGAGCAATTACCTTTGTAAAATTGATGTTAATGCCCTGTGCCTTGCTCATTGCGGGGTTTGAACCTGTTGAACGGATTGTTGAACCCTGTTCCGTGCCGAAATACCAATACATTGCGGCAATTACAATGGCACAAATTCCAAGACCTACTAGAATTGCCATATTTATATTGCTTGCAGAAACAACAAGCGTATAGTTTCTGTAGCTGATTGGGAGGTTTGATTTTCCCATAATATTCAGGTTAATTGAATAAAGAGCAATCTGTGTGAGGATACCTGCGAGAATGTCGGGGATTCCGAGAAGCGTGTGAAGAAGTCCCGTTACAAGACCTGCCGCAAGACCTGCAAGGATTGCTACGATGATTGTTGCCCAAACGGGACAGCCGTTGATGAGCATAACTGCGGTTACTGCGCCGCCTGTTGCAAATGAACCGTCAACGCTGAGGTCGGCAAAGTTCAAAAGCTTAAAGGTGAGAAATACACCGAGTCCCATAAGTCCCCAGATTATACCCTGAGCAATATTACCCGGAAGTGCGGATAAAAAGCTCATTGGATTAAGAGAACCGAAGTAGTTTGCTAAAAAATCCATAAAAACCACCTATACATAAAATATCGGGGTGTCGCTTGCACGGCACCCCTGCCAATATTATTTTTCTGAATATGAATTATTCTGCTTTGATTTCTGTGTAACCGTCGGGAACTTTGATTCCGTATGTGTCACAACGATCTTTGATATATTCTTTTGTTACATTCGGAGCAGCCTCAACCTTCATCTTTGTGATGTCCTCGCCATTTACAAGAATGTTGTAAGCCATTTCGCCTGTTTTTCTGCCGAGTTCGTCATAGCTGATTGAAAGTGTTGCAACACCGCAGCCCTTGCAGATGCCTTCTTCGCCGGCAACAATAGGAGTTTTTGCGGCTGTGGCAACATTGTCGATGATACCTGTGTTAGATGCCGCTGTGTTATCTGTCGGGATGTAAAGAACATCGCTCTCGTCACAGGCAGTCTTTGCAACTGCGGCAACATCGTTTGAATCTGCAAATGAATATGATTTTACAGTATAGCCTGCATCCTTGAAATAAGGAGTGATTGTATCGCTCTGATACTTTGAGTTAGCCTCAGCCGAGCAGTAGAGAATTCCGACATTCTTTGCATCGGGGAAAAGCTCCTTGAGCATTGCCGCCTGCTGATCAAGCGGAGCAAGGTCTGTTGTACCCGAAACATTCATACCCGAAACGCCGTTCCAATCAGAATTGTCAAGCGCTGTGCCGTAGTCTGTGATTGAAGTACCGAGAATCGGAATATTCGGTGTTGCTGTGTATGCTGCCTGAAGTGCGGCAGTACCGTTGCCGAGAATAAGGTCATAGTTTGAAGAAACAAACTGGTTACAGATTGTAGCGCAGGTTGCGGAATCGCCCTGAGCATTCTGCTCGTCAAACTTTACATTGTCTGCACCGAGTTTCTCAGTAAGATAATCTTTAAAGCCTTTTGTTGCGGCATCAAGAGCCTCGTGCTGAACAAGCTGACAGATACCGATATTGTAAACCTTACCGTCCGTGGCTGAATTATCTGCCTTTGAGCTTTCTGCAGAACCGCCGCATCCTGCAAATGCGAGTGACATAGAAGCCGCCGCAAGAGCAACTGCGACAATTTTTTTAGCTTTTTTCATTTTAATTTCCTCCTAAGCTTTCAGCACTTTCACGCTGTAAAGCATCATATACTTCTGCACTTTTATGCAATAAAGTGTTTTAACAACATAAATTATAATACAAAAAAACGAAATTTTCAATAGCTTTCACCAATTTTTATTGCAAATAACTGAAATAAAAGTTTGTTTTTGGTTATTTTGCCACCACATTTTCGTCACCAAGCTGATATTTGAGTTCTTTTATCATTACAGGATTGATATCAACCCACATTGACGAGGGGGCTTTCACCTTTCTTTTAGTGTCGGTAAGATAGAAAATAACAGGCGTTCTGCCGTCAAAAATGTCAAGAACACGCTTTGCACGGTTGTATTTGTCGGTATTGAGGTCATCAATACGCAAATACAACGCAGAAGGCTTTTGTGTATCATTTTTCACGGCTTGCATATGATAATTTTGCGAAAAATGTTCTGTGTTTTTTATTGCAACAGGGTTATTTTTGCAATCCTCGTTTGTACGGGCAGACGCTATGGAATCGCAGATGATTTTCGGCTCTTCGTTTTCTTTTAAATTTACGGTTCCACGGAACAGCAACGCTCCGCCTGCACCGAGGAGGGCGGAATATTTTTCATATACATTCGGGAAAATCACGATTTCAAGCATTCCGTATCTGTCCTCAGCATTGACAAAAGCCATAATCCTGTTATTTTTTGTGAGCTGGGTTTTCAGCTTTGCAACTATGCAAACAAGGTTGACTTTTTTTCCGTCAAAATACATACCGCTGTCATTATTGATTATATCGCCTGTTTTGTCGGAATGGATTGCTTTTGAAAAAGTTGTGTATTCGTCGAGCGGATGACCGCTGAGATACATTCCCGCAATTTCGTTTTCCATATGCAAAAGTTCAGAAACGGGAAATTCGGGCAAATCGGGAATTTTGGGCTTTGATGATTGAGCGTCAACCTCTGCGTCATCAAAAAACGACATCTGACCGCCCGCATTTCTTCTGCTTTCGTACTCAACATCGTCAAGAACGGTTTTACTGATTGCGAGCAATTGTCTGCGATTTGCACCGAGTCCGTCAAATGCACCGCATTTTATCAAACTTTCAATTGCTCTGCTGTTCATATTTCTGCCGTAGAGCCTTTTGCAGAAATCGAAGAAATCTTCATAAGGATTGTTTATGCGCTCCGAGATGATTTCATCTATGAAATTTCTGCCGAGATTTTTAACGGCAAGAAGTCCGTAACGGATATCGTTTCCGCTGACTGTAAAATGAAGATTGCTTTCGTTGACATTAGGCGGTAATACACGGATTCCGAGCCGTTTGCACTCAGTGATATATGACGCAAGTTTATTTTGATTATCAAGAACACTTGAAAGCAGAGCCGCCATATATTCGCGGGGATAGTGGCATTTGAGCCATGCAGTTTTGTAGGAAATGTTGGCATATGCCGCAGCATGGGATTTGTTGAAAGCGTAGTGTGCAAAGCTTTCCATTTCATCATAAACGGAAATTGCCGTTTTTTCATCAACCCCACGGCGAATGCATCCTTCAACTATGATATTTCCGTCATCATCAGTAAGACCGTGAATGAATATTTCACGCTCCGACTCCATTACGGCAAGTTTTTTCTTGCTCATTGCACGGCGCACTATGTCTGCTCTGCCGAGACTGTAGCCTGCAAGCGTTCTGAAAATCTGCATAACCTGTTCCTGATAAATTATACAACCGCTTGTAACTCCGAGAATTTCCTTTAAAAGCGGATGTTTGTAACGAATATGCGACGGATTGTGACGACAGTCAATATAAACGGGAATGCTGTCCATAGGTCCGGGACGATAGAGTGCCGTAACGGCTATAAGATCCTCAATTCGCTCCGGTTTTAGCTGAGTGAGAACATTTTTCATTCCTTGGCTTTCAAACTGAAACACACCCTCCGTGTATCCTTTTGAAAACATTTCAAAAACTTTTTTATCGTTTTCATCAACCATATCGGGATTATAGTCGGGATTTTTATGTTTTATCTGCTTTTCTGCATCATTGATTACGGTTAAGTTTCTGAGTCCGAGGAAGTCCATTTTTAAAAGGCCGAGTTCTTCAAGTGCCGTCATGGTGAACTGTGTTACAACATTATCGTCATTTTTTGACAGCGGAACATAGTCGCTAACCGGCTTGTCGGTGATTACAACACCTGCGGCGTGCATTGTAGCGTGACGGGGCATTCCCTCAATGCTCATTGCAACATCAAGCAGTTTTTTTATCTGCGGATCGTTATTGCAGCGACTTCTCAGATCGGGACTCAGTTTCAGCGCTTCCTCGATTGTCATATCATGTTCCATAGGAACAAGCTTTGCAACAGAATCTACTGTCGCATACGGAATTTCAAGCACCCTTCCGACATCTCGGATTGCACCTCTTGCCGCCATTGTACCGAACGAAATTATCTGTGCAACATGATCTTCGCCGTATTTACGCACAACATAGTCGATAACCTCTCCCCTGCGTTCCTTACAAAAATCGACATCAAAATCGGGCATACTGACTCTTTCGGGATTGAGAAATCTTTCAAAAAGAAGATTGTACTTTATCGGATCAATTGCGGTTATGCCTATGCAGTAGGCACAAAGTGAGCCTGCACCCGAGCCTCTGCCGGGTCCGACAGGAATTTGGCATGATTTTGCGTAGCTTACAAAATAGATCGGAAGAGCACA
>OBCZ01000095.1_pt1 | contig 13187 bp, 5 predicted proteins | sample 1496071 | NCBI WGS metagenome assembly OBCZ01 (sample SAMN01760941, study PRJEB22395) | human gut metagenome
CTATGATAGACTTGCTGGCGGAAGTTTGCCAGCGCGGTATCAGTATGACCTCCCAAACTACGTATTCCGATGCTTTTTGGACTGAGGGATTCACTGCCGACGGGGCAGGTTGGGGACATGGAAAGCAATGCCTGATTTGGGGCTATCCCATTGACGGGACTTCCAATGCACTTAAAATGCTGAATATGCTGAAAGGCTCTCCCTGGGCCAAGAATCTGGGCCGGGATAATGTGCAGGCACTTCTTAATTTCCTGCGTGGTGGTGCCTGGTATTATTATAAGGGATATCGCCTTCCTTGCCTGGACCGTGGCTCGTATGTATATAATCCCACAGAGCTTTCCATCCCTTATGCCGGAATGCTGGATAACCTTATCGGCAACTGGATGGACTCTTTCACCCCCGAAGAGCAGCGGGAACTGTTGCAATTGCAGCAAGAGGTGAAGAAGAATCGCATCATGATGGAGGAGTATGCTCCGGGCATCTATTCCGGTACCCGTTGGTTCTTCAACAACGACGACTTGATAAAGAAGACCCCCGACTATCATATCACGATTAATATGGCCTCTGTCCGTTGTGACGGACTGGAGAGTGCCGCCAGTTTTGCTGATGCCTACAATTTCTATCCGACGGATGGAATGACGTTGTTCCAGCGCAGCGGCGATGAGTATTTCCGGATTATGGGCGGTTGGGATGTCACCGCTTCCCCGGGTGTGACTGCACGCGAAGGCATGGACAAACTGGTTCCCGTAGAGAATTGGCGTGGTTATTGCAGCAGGAGTAATTTTGCTGCCGGTGCTACGGATGGCGGGAGTAATGCCGTTGCAGGATATATCTTCGAAAAGATGAACGCTTCTGCGAAAGAGGGTGTGAACGACAAGGGGAACAGTGAGGGCTTGAACGAGGTTCTTTATGGCTTCAAGGCATATAAGTCTTATTTCATTCTGGGAGATTACATGGTAGCTTTGGGTGCGGGCGTAACCAATAAGCGTCCTGAACTGGATGGGGAGATTCGTACCACCATCGACCAGACGGCTTGGACGGATGAAGTTTTCTCGATGAAAAGGGGAAAAATGGAGCTTGTCGCTTCCGGCACTCACTCGCTTTTGTCGGCAGATGGTACTCCCCTCTGGCTGGTGCAGAAAGGTAAGTTTGCCTATCGGATACTTCCTGAGTATACCCGTGAAGCATTTGTTACTTGCGAGACTCGTCCCACAGATTGGGTGAAGCGGAACAAGGTGAATGAAAAGAAACAAGGCTTGCCCTCAGAAGCCAGAATCCTCCGTCTGTGGGCAAATCATGGACAGCGTCCGGTTGATGATACCTATGGCTATGTGGTTTATGCAGGCCGGCAGATACCATCGGATGAACTGCCGTTCCGGGTATTGCAGAACGATACCCTGGTGCAGGCGGTCTGCTCTATGGATGGAAAGGTGGTGGAAGCCGTCTTGTATCCCGGCAATAAAGGTTTGCAGGCAGAAGGTTTGTCTCTTTCCGCTTCTGCCCCGTGTGCGGTGCTGATAAGGGAAGAAGCAGGGGAGATTGTGGTTTCTGTCACCGATGCTTGCATGAATGCGGCTCTGAAAGGGATTCGGATTGTTCTCAATGGAAGGGAAATCAAAGTACCTATGCCGCAGAGGATGTTTTGTGGAAAACCGGGGGTAATACGTGTGGATAGAATGACAAATCAATGATATAGATTCTTTTATTGATTACTTTCTGGGCCTATATCGGTCTACTCACTACTTTTGTTTCTACACAAAAGTTTCAAAATGAATAATATCTGTCGCGATGTCAGGCTCTAATGGTATATTGGGAATAGTGTGATATAGTTGCTTTTGACGTTCAAGACCATTCCTTATTTGGTTGGATGTCTTTGGGGCAGTATTCATTGTATTGATAAATAAAAGGGAGGAACCTCACGGCCCCTCCCTTTCGTACATATCAAATTGATTAAGGTCTATTTGATTTCTTGATAAATAAGGTTAGAAGTTTTGTGTTATTCTGTTTCTATTAATAACCGGCATTATTGGTCCATTGTGTTAACTCAATCTGTTGGTAGGGGATTGGGAAATAATAATGGTTGTTTCTTTGGAAAAGTGAACCATCCCAAGTCTCGGCTCTTACTTCACTTACCTTCTCGAGACGGACTAGTTCGAACCAACGCTTCATTTCGGCAAAGAATTCCCATCCTCGCTCATTGGACACTGCAGTGGTGAAAGCGGTGGGGTCGGTAGTGGTAGTCAGTTGGCTGTCTGCATATCCGGCACGTTTCTGTATTTCCTGAATAGCCTGGATAGCTTGCGTATTCACGCTGTTGGTTGCACGAGTGGAGGCTTCGGCATACATCAGCAGGACTTCGGCATAACGATAGATGCAGGTGATACCGTTGGCAAGCTGGCTACTACCCGGTGCGCCATTATCATAGTTGTAATATTTCGAGATAGCAGGTAACTTGTCACCGCTCTCTTTGTAAGTGACATGGCCACTTTTAGTGTTCCATTCCGTCATGTAGTTCCAGGCTTTCCGTTCATCGTCTGGATAGTTCAAGTAGAAGGCTTCGTTACCGTAATAATCGGCCCAACCGGCGGGGATAAAATCGGCTGGATAATAGGACTTCCCATAGTTACTGGCTGTTTTTAGCTTTGCATTATGGTGGATGGCAAACATCACTTCATTGGCTTGTTCTTTGTTGGCTTCTTTCCACAATTCAGCATAGCTCTCGGTCAGATACAGTCCAGAGTTGTCTATGATATTTTTGGCTGTTGTAGCTGCCAGGCTATAATATTCTTGTCCTTTTTTTAAAGGCCAGCCTGCCATAGTCATGTAGGCGTCGGCGAGGCAGGCTTCAGCTGCCCATTTAGAGGGAGTGGAGCTAAAACCGCTACGGCTCTTGGTCGGTAACAGTTCTACTGCCTTTTTTAAACTTGGAATAATAGCTTGGTCATAGATGTCGGCTACAGCTGTTCTCGGCATATTAGTGGCAGCGTCTTCTTCCGTCAGAATCAGAGGTAAATCACCATACATGCGTACCAGATAAAAATAAGACAATCCACGGAGGAAGTAGGCTTCACCTAATACTTCTTCATATTGTTTGGCTAAGGTAGCGTCTTCAGGAAGCACCGCTTTGTTGATGAGTTTGTTGGCGTTGTTGATTACAGTAAAGAATAATTCCCATGTAGTCTTGTAGTCTGCATTGTTGGCTGTGATATTGGGGGTCAGTCGGTAGTAATTAGCCAGTTCATTGTTGGCTTTTGCTGCACGATATGTAATGTCATCTGCGCATACATTGATGCGTTGCAAGCGGCAGTTGAATCCGTAGTTACCATTCCATAAATCGTTGTAAAGCCCTGTTGTAGCTTGTTGCAGGCTGGTCAAATCCATACGTGCAATATATTCTTCTTCTGTAATGAAGGATTGTGGCTCTTGAGTCAGGTCCACACAAGAGGTTGTGAGGAACATACTACTTGTAATTACTATATATGCTAATTTTTTCATATCGTTCTTTTGTTTAATAAAGTTAATCATTAGAATGCAAAGTTTAAACCAATGAGGTAGTTACGGCTGTTAGGATATGCACCCCAGTCTACACCTTGTACCAATGGACTACCCATGGTAGCTTCAGGATCCAGTCCAGAATAGCTGGTAATGTGGAACGGGTTTTGAATAGAAGCATATACGCGCAGGTTGCTGATGCCTAATGCTTTACAAGCCAATTCTGGTAATGTGTAACCCAAGGTAATACTTTTCATCTTGATAAAACTTCCGTTCTCAACAAATCGCGTGGAGAAGAAATCTTTGTTTTCGGTTCCTCCATTGGTAAAACCTGGTACATTCGTATTAGTATGGGTAGGTGTCCAACGGTCCAAGAAGTCACGCATTGGGGTTACACCAGCTACCTGTTGACTTCCGATGAGACCGAAGCCTATCTGTTTGGTCGCATTATAGATGTCGAATCCGTGGAAGCCTACTACGAAGAATGAAAAGTCGAAGTTCTTGTAATTGAAACTATTGTTCCAACCCCAGTTGAATGTCGGTTGTCCGCAACCGATAATGCCTTGGTCCTCAGTGTTAATCTTTCCGTCTTTGTTGACATCTATATATTTAGAATTACCTGCAACAACTCCATATACTTTACCGTTGGTCTCACCAGTGGCGTTCCCGTTGGCATCAATGAATGGAGCGTTTACTTCATCTTCCTGCCAGATACCGTCAAAGGTATATCCCCAGAATGTCCCTAATTTTTCACCTTCAATCATTTGGAATAATTGGTTCTGGTAGTTACCAGCTTGCTGTTGGCGGTGGTTGGGAGTTGGTATACTGGCATAAGTACCTTTGTTGTGTGCCAAAGTAAGGTCTGTGTGCCAGTTGAAATCTTTATTGGTAAAAGGGTCTGCACTAATAGTAAATTCAACACCAGTATTTTTAATTTCACCAGAATTCATAAGTAATGACGAGTATCCCATGTGGGTAGGTTGTGCCAGTTCCAGTAGAATGTCTTTGGATACTTTGTTGTACCAATCGGCTGTTAAGCGAACGCGACCATTGAGAATACCAAAGTCAATACCGACATTGACCTGGTCGTTACGTTCCCATTTTAGGTAAGGAGCGGCGGGACGGTCTACTTTATAGGAAGTGCTGCCATCGCTGTTTCTTACGGGTGACATTTTGGAGTAAATACGATAAGCTTCTACTGATTGATTACCTACGGAGCCATAACCTAAACGAAGTTTTAGTTGGTCGATGAAACTGTTCTCTTTCAAGAAGTTTTCTTGTTTCAAATCCCAAGCCAAAGCGGCGGAAGGGAAGTAACACCATTTGTCTTTCAATCGTGAAGAGCCGTCGGCGCGTATGGAAGCCGTAATCATATAGCGATTCATGAATACATAATTGACACGTAACATGCCTGACATCAATGTATTGATGATGCGATCTGAACCGATAGCGGCAAGATTAGCGTCAGACCATGCCAAGTTGTTAATACCAATACGGTCGATATAATCCAGATTATAGGCAGTACTTGTGTGGTTGTAATTATTATCGTAGGATTGTTCGAATACAGCTGTTGCATTGATACGGTGATTTTTATTGAACTCCTTGACATAACTCAGTGTATTGGTGTTCAGCCAGGAAGTATTCCAGTAACTGCGCGATTGTCCTTGGGTCATTTTGTTCTTGTAGTTGTAATAGCTATCTTCGTTTTCTACTGAAGTGTTCAGTCGGTTGTCGAATAGGACACCTAATTGTGAACGGAATGTTAGTCCATCCAATATATTGAACTGTACGTATCCCTGAAGACGATTATTAATGGTCTTGTTGGAGTTGTTTGATTCCCAAATGTATCCCATAGGATTGTAGGTTGGACTGCCATCAAAGAAGGCGTTGTTATATTCTCCGTTCTCCTTTTTAGGAGAGATTGTGCTAGGGAAGTACATGGCTTGTTGAATCAAACCATCGTATTGTGTGATACGGGGAGCTGTATTATTGCGATAGTGTCCATAAATATTCAGTCCGGCTGTCAACCATTTTTTGATTTTAGTATCCATCTTCAAGCGCCAACTGTAGATTTGACTGTCTGATTCTTTAATGATACCTTTGTCATCTTGATAACGGAGTGATGCTAAGAAAGTGGTTTTCTCGCCACCACCGGCTATAGAGAGTTCATAGTTCTGGGTAACTGCAGTGCGGAAAATTTCTCTTGAGTAATCGAAACCTGCTGTTCCGTTCTTGAAAGCTTCTAGCTCTGCTGCACTGTAATAGTGGTTGTCTTCATAACCAAATTTTTCTTTACCGAATTCGTTCACCAAATTGGCATATTCGTATGGAGAGAGGTTGTCAGCATACTTAGCTACTGTCTTGATATTAGCAAAAGCATTAAAAGATACAGTCAATTTATCTTTGTCAGGATTTTTAGTAGTAACCAAGAGGACACCGTTTGCACCGCGAGAACCGTAAACAGCTGTTGCAGATGCGTCTTTCAATACTTCGATAGATTGAATATCGGAAGGATTCAACGACTGAAGGGAACCACCGATGAAACCGTCGATAACAACCAAAGGACCGGTTTCTGCTGTGATAGAGTTGATACCACGTACACGGATGGTATTGTCTTCAGTAGGATTACCGGAACCAGAGAGAACTGATACACCGGCCATACGTCCCTGCAATGCATCGGATACATTACCGGTCGGGGTATTCTTCAATGCATCTGCTGCTTTTACAGAAGCAACTGCACCGGTCAGGTCACTCTTACGTTGAACGCCGTAACCCACTACGACAACTTCCTGCAGCAATTGGCTGTCTTCTGCCAGTTTTACGTCGATTTTGGTCTTTCCGCCTACGGCAATCTTTTGTGTCTGATATCCGATATAGGAGAATACGAGAGTTGCGTTTGCCGGAACATTGGGAAGGGTGTAGTTTCCGTCAATGTCTGTGATACATCCGTTACTTGTTCCTTCCACCTGGATAGAAGCACCAATCACCGGACCTAAGTTGTCAGTCACTGTACCTGTTACTGTGAGATTCTGTGCATTGGCCTGCGTGGCAAATAGGACAGAAAGCAACATAATACCTAATGCTTTAAAGAAGCTGGATTTCTGTTTCATAAATATTAATTTAATTAGTTATTAATAAAGGTTGTTTCTTTGTTTTGTACTCACTTCAGAGTTGAATCACATCGCAAATGTAGGGGATGGAATATACAAATGCATTAGTTAATAGTTCGCAAAAAGTACGAATTCGTACAAAACTTGCGAACTATACCACTCTTGTACTTTTATTCCCTTTCACTTTGGTTCTTTGCTTCCTTCACCTCTTCCAGTAGGGCAGAGAGCGTTTTTACCTTGTCCGGATGGGCTTCTGCCACATTGTCTTTTTCGGACGGATCAATGGAAAGATTGTACAGTTGGGGCTGCGGGGCGTTGCCCATTTCTATTTTTGTCCAATACTCCAGTGCCGGCTTGTCGCTGGGCTCTATGTATTTCCAGTCTCCTTGGATAATGGAGAGTGTATTGTCCAGATTCTGTTGTACAATATAGTCACATCCGGCAGTATCGGTTCCCAGGAAGTTGTTGAGCTGGTCGCGGCTGTCGGGAGCGATGCCTGCTTCCAGCGGATGGTTCAGCAGGGCGGCGAATGAAGCGTATACATCAATCATGGAGAAGGGGGCTTGTTGTTTGCCGGGTTTGATGCCATTGGGCCAGCGTACAATGAAGGGAATGCGGGTACCGGCATCGAAAGCGCTGTACTTCCCACCGCGGTAGTGCTTCATGGGAGTATGGCCGTTCAGCAGTTCGCGTGCCTGGTCCTGATAGCCGTCGTCTATGACGGGACCGTTGTCACTGCAGAATACAAAAATGGTGTTGTCGGCAATGCCGAGGCTGTCCAAAGTGTGCATGATTTCACCCACGGTCCAGTCCAGCTGGAGGATGACGTCGCCACGTACGCCCAAACCACTCTTGCCGGCGAAACGCGGATGTGGCACGCGGGGAACATGTACATCTTGCGTACCCATATAAAGGAAGAAAGGTTCGTCTTTATGGGCTGTGATGAAGTTCTTAGCTTTGTCTGTAATCACGTCGGCAATGTCTTCGTCTGTCCAAAGGGCAGATTTGCCGCCGGTCATCCAGCCGATGCGGGGGATGCCGTTGATGATGGTGTTATTGTGCCCCTGGCTGGGTTTCATCTTGACGAGTTCGGGGTTTTCGAGACCGGTGGGCCAGTCACCGACCTTGTGGTCGTAGCTCACAGTGATAGGGTCGTTGGGGTCGAGACCCACTACATGTCCGTTCTCTACAAAGACGCAGGGAACGCGGTCGACGGTAGCGGGGATGATGTATTCATAGTCAAAGCCGATGTCTTGGGTGTTCGGTTTGATGGAGTGGTTGAAGTCTGTACCGCCTTTAGGGCCCAGGCCGAGGTGCCACTTGCCCACTGCTGCAGTGGCGTAGCCTTCTTCCTTGAACATATCGGCCATAGTGACGCAGGCGGTATCGATGATGAGTTCGGAATTGCCCGGAGCAATGCCGGTATTCTTCTGTCGCCAGGGATACATGCCTGTCAGCAGGCCGAAGCGGGAAGGGGTGCTGGTGGAAGAAGTGGCATAAGCGTTGGTAAACTGCATGCCTTGTCCGGCAAGGCGGTCGATGTTGGGAGTGCTTACTTTGGTGGCACCGTAACAACTCAGGTCGCCGATGCCCAGGTCATCAGCAATCAGATATACTACATTGGGCTTCTGCGGAGAGTGCTCCGAAGTCTTGTCTTTAGATTGGCTTCCGCATCCCGCTATCAGGGCTGCACCGGGAAGCAGAGACCACAAGGGGGAAAAATGCTTCATAGTTCTTTGACTTTAGATTGTAATTCTGAGGTCAAAGGTAAGAGGTTTTGTGGAATCGGGTGTATAAGGAAGTACAAGGGAGGGGAGAAAAAGTACAAACCGTGTCATGCGATGGCTTGATGTACAATATTAAGATGTCTCTTCACTGTCTTCCGTACTTTCCTCTCCTCCATTCTCTCCTTTGCGGTAGGCCAGCGGGCTGACGTGGTAAATGTCCTTGAAGCATTTGGAGAAATAGCGTGAAGAACTGAAACCTATCCGGTCCGAAATTTCGGTGATATTCAGTTCCGGATTGTTGCGCAGCATCAGGGCACCCTTCTTCAGGCGGATAGTCAGGATAAAGTCGTTCGGAGTTTGCCCGGTGATAGCCTTCAGCTTGGTGAACAGATTGGTGCGTGCCATTGCCATTTCACGTGCAAAGACGTTGACGTTGAATTCCGTATCGTCCAGATGTTTCTCAATGACTGTCATGGCGCGGTCCAGAATCTCCTTGTCTATGGGATTGGTGGCAAGCATCTGTGCGAAAGCCTGTGGTTGCTTGCTGAACTTCTCCTGCAGAAGAATACGCGAGTTTACCAGATTGTTGCAGCGCGAAATCAGCAGATTGGTGTTGAACGGTTTGGTGATGTAATCGTCCGCACCGATGCGCAGTCCCTCGATGTTCTGTTCGATGGCAGTCCGTGCAGTGAGCAGCACCACGGGGATATGGCAGGTGTTGAAGTCACTTTTTATCTGTTTGCACAGTTCCGTTCCCGACATGTTGGGCATTACTACATCGCTGACTACGATATTGGGCATTTCGCTGCGCACCAGTGCGAGTCCTTCCGCTCCGTCGGCCGCAGTCAGCACTTCGTAGAAGGGCTTGAAGATACCTGCCAGCATGTCGCGGATGGAGTCGTTGTCTTCCACTATCAGGATTTTTGCATCCGGGAGTCGTTTGATGGGAGCACTCTCTTCCAGCTCCGCCTTGAGCAGGGCATCGTTTTCCGGTTTGGGAATTTCTATTTGTTGCACACTGTCTGCATTCTTGTTTATTTGCTCTTCGTCAAACTGTGCGTTCCCCAATTGCAGGTTTACGATGAAGCTGCTACCTTTGCCCAGTTCGCTTTCCACACGGATGGTGCCGTGATGGAGCTCCACGATACCCTTCGTCAATGCCAGGCCGATACCCGTACCCGTCTTGCTTGCATCTGTAGAGTCCATTTGGTCTATCTGGTAGAAGCGGTCGAATATCTTGTCCACTTCCCGGGCATCTATGCCGCTGCCGGTATCGGTCACGCGGATGACGGCATTGCTGCCTTCGGTCTTGATGCTGAGGGTGATGCTGTCTTCCGCCTTGGTATGCTTGACGGCGTTGGACAGCAGGTTGTTTATCACTTTCTGCATCTGTTTTTGGTCATACCATACTTCGAGGCTGTCTGTTTCCTTCTCGAAGTAGAGGCTGATTTGTTTGGCGCTGGCATATTCCAGGAAAAGCAGATAGTTTTCGTATAGGAAGTTCACGATGTTGTGCGGACTTACCTTTATCTTCATGTGCCCTTGTTCCTGCTTGCGGAAGTCGAGCAGCTCGGTGATGAGTTCCCGTAGCTGTATGCTGTTCTTGTAGATGCCCAGTACCTTGTTATATATGGCAGGCGTGAAGTTCTGGAGTTGCATCAGCGTTTCCACTTGGGCCACGATGAGTGTCAGCGGGGTGCGGAATTCATGGGAAATGTTGGTGAAGAAACGTAGCTTTGACTGGTTCAGGGCCTCTACGTCACGGATGTGCTTCTGTTCGTACTTCAGTGATTCACGCAACTTGATTCTGGACTTGTAGGTACGCACCAGATACCAGAGCAGGATTCCCGTCACTATCAGGTAGATAAGATAGGCAAGGGGAGTCTTGTAGTAGGGAGGCAACACGTGTATGGTCAGGTGGACTTGCGGACAAAGGCTCTCGTCTTTTCCGTTGGGCTTTATAATCAAGTTATAGGTTCCGGCGTTTAGGTTGGTATAGGTGATGTTGTGCAGTCCACGGGCACTGTTCCAGTCGTTGGAGAAGCCTTCCAGCTTATAGATGATGTCGTCTTTGTTGGCGGCTACATAGTTTGAAGTGGCGAACTCTATGCTGAACATGGACTGGTCAGCGTTGAGCGTAATCTCGGGGGTGCAGTACAAGGCTTGCTGCAGGATACCGGTCTCATCTCCCACTTGTATTTCCGTTCCGTTCACAATGAGGCGGGAGAGGATGATTTTGTAGGGTTTTGGTGTGAAGTTCAACTCCATTTCGTGGAAAGAAATCATTCCCTGCGTGCCTCCCAGGAATATTTCTCCGTCACGGGTCACGCAAAGGGCATTCTCATTGACGGCAGTCATTGGGAAACCGTTTTCGGCACTGTAGTTCAGGAATGCCTTTTGCCGGTAGTCGAAGATGGAGAAGCCTTCGTTGGTGATGAGCAGCAGTTTGCCGCTGGTAGGGGATTCCTGCGTCTCGTAGATGCAGTCGCTGGAAAGGCCGTTCTTCGCTTGGTCAAAGTTCTCGAAGTCGTTGCTGGCAGGGCGGTATAAGTCCAGTCCGCTGCCCGAAGTGGCGAACCACAGATTGCCTTTGCTGTCTTGGGTAATGTTGTTTACATTGTTGTTGCTGATGCTGTGTGGGTCGGCAGTATCATGGCGGTAGTTGGTCAGTTTGCCGGTATCGAAACGGTAGCTGAACACACCTTCGCCCGTGGCTGCAATCCAGAGCGTACCGTTACTGTCGAAAGTGACATCTGCCACCATCTTGATTTTTTTGCCTTCTTTGCTGTCCTGGAACAGTTGTTGGCATTTCCCGTTGGCAGGGTCGAAGAGGCAGATTCCGTTTTGGGTGGCTATCACCAGGTGGTCTTGGTAAGGCGCGATATCGCGGATGATGTCGGAAGGCAAGGTCTCCGGATTACCTGCTTCCATGCGGTAGTGTGTGAATCGCCCCGAGCGTATGTCCAGTCTGTTCAGTCCGCCCAGATGGGTTCCTATCCAGATGATGTCTTTGGAGGCATCATAATAGAGAGCCTTGATGTTGTTATGGGAAATACTGTTGGGACCGATTTCCGGGCGGAACCATTTGAACTCACGGGTACGGCGGTTGTAATAGTTCAGTCCGCCCCCTTCGGTGCCAATCCACAGATTGCCGTCCTTGTCTTCGATGGTGCGGCCTACAACCGGATTGCTCAGCCCCTTCTTTTCGATGGGCGAATACATATAGCGGCTGTATATCTCGTACTCGGGGTTGAAGTAGTTGACGCCGCCAAAGTAGGTCCCCAGCCACAGCGTTCCTTGGTTGTCCTTTACGATGCACCAGATGGAAGAGTGTGTCAGTCCGTCGCTCTGGGCATCACTGGCAGTGTGGTTCTGGAAGAGTCCCGTACTTTTGTCATACCGGTTCAATCCGTTGAATGTCCCAATCCAGATGTTTCCCAGATTGTCTTCACAGCAGGCTCGCACGAAGTTGGAAGAGATGCTGTAAGGGTTCTTTGCGTCGTATTCAAAGATTTCGATGGTTCCGTCGGTCTTTACATGGTGCAGCCCTTCTTCCCAGCTGCCAATCCATAACTCGCCTTCGCTGTCTTGGTATATGCTGGTGATGTTGCCTTTCAGGATGGGGTGGGTCAGCTCGTTCTTGTCCAGTTGCAGGCGGTATGCTCCGTTGGTGGTCGTTCCAATCCACATTTGTCCATTGTCCAGATGCATACAGCAGATTTCCAGACTTTTTCCGGGAAGCTGGTAATAGAGGTCAAAGTTCCCGGTCTGCTCGTTATAGCGGTAGATTTCATTCTGTTTTCCGATGAAAAGGGCCTCTTTGTAATATATGCTGTGTACATTTCCTTGCAGCAGGGTGGTGAATCTTTGGGTGGCAAGATTGAACTCGGCTACTCCTTCCGTACAGAGCAGGTAGATTTTTCCGTTACGGTTGCCGGCCATGCGCAGCACGGTGTTGCAGAAAAGGCTGTAAGGGTCGTTCTTCTGCAGCTTGTAAGTTTGTATGTCTTCTCCGTCATAACGGTTCAAGCCTTCTCGGGTTCCAATCCATAAGACACCGTTTTCATCGATGTAAAGGCTGTTCACGGAGAATTGTGACAGACCGTCGTCGGTTGTCAGATGGTTGAAGGTGATGTTCTGCGCCTGCAGGGTTGCAGCAATCATGCTTACTGAAACAAGAAGCAGCCGGATGATAAACGTTCGCACTTTTCGGGTAGTTTTTAAGGTTTCAGTTACAAATATAGGTATATTTTGTACAAGACTTCTTATTTATTAGGCAGTTTTTGCGGTTATGTTTGGATAAATGTATAATTTTGGAAGCGCGCCGAACGATACTTGTCTTTTGATAGATGGCAATCGGCGTATCTTTGTAAACAAATTAATTCATTTATTATCATGAAAGACCTTTTATCTATTGTATCTCATTTTCAAATGCAGGGTACGGTTCGTGAAATCAAGCCTTTAGGCTCAGGCCTGATTAACGATACGTACAAAGTGACCACCGTTGAGGCCGATGCGCCGGACTATGTTCTGCAACGTATCAATCATGCCATTTTCCAGAATGTAGAGATGTTACAGTCTAATATCGAGGCTGTGACCGGGCATATCCGTAAGAAGCTGGAAGAGAAAGGAGAGGCCGATGTCGAGCGTAAAGTGCTTCATTTCATCCCCACGGCCGAAGGGAAAACCTATTGGTATGACGGTGAGAACTACTGGCGTATCATGACTTTTATTCCCCGTATATCCGGAATACAAAAGGTAAATAATCACATTTGCCGTCCTTGCATAACCCATCTTTTCCATTATTTCTGCCGCCCACATACCTTTTGACAGGGCGCCTATTATCCCGCCCTGGATA
>OBCZ01000113.1_pt1 | contig 12095 bp, 9 predicted proteins | sample 1496071 | NCBI WGS metagenome assembly OBCZ01 (sample SAMN01760941, study PRJEB22395) | human gut metagenome
CAGACTGCATCGACCAACTGTTACATATTCTTAATAATCTCACACCGTCTCCTCATACGCCCGATCAATCAGCTTCTTCGCCTTCTGGAAATCTTCCGCTGTCTTAATCGATACTTCCAGCTCTCCTGTACCGTAATGCCCAATCCCGCGCGTATCTCTTGTGAATGCCGATGTAAAGGCATTTGCTGCAAACAAGGATTATCTTAATGCCTTCATCGTTGCATTGGCGTCCAAATGGAGTGTGAACGAACCAATCGTTATCTCTACTGCCGATGCGGAAGGCTTGACAAAATATTTCGCAGCGAAGGCGAAAGACCTGCTGGACAAGGGTGTGAAGATTGAGCAAGTGAATGGCATCAAAACCTTGTTCTCCGTATCGCCTGCCGATGGTTCGTACAAGGTGAACTTTGGCGAAGAAGAATTTATGAATTACTTCAAGGAATTCCTGCGTCCGCAATTAGTGGAAATGCTGTTCTAAAAACTCCCACAGGATTATGAGTAAATACTATTACTTGGTAGCCGGTTTGCCTGAACTTACTCTGGAAGACAGTAAACTGAGCTATACAGTAGCCGATTTCAGGACGGAACTATATCCTGCCTTGTCGGAAGATGATAAAAAGTTGATAGATTTGTTTTATCTGAAATTCGATAATGCGAATGTCTTGAAACTATTGAAGGATAAGGATGCTGCCATCGACCCGCGCGGAAACTATTCGTCAGAGGAACTGGTGGAATATATCTCACAACTGAAGGATGGCGACGAAGTCTCTGACAGTGTATTCCCATCTTATCTCTCTACGTTCATTTCCGAATACTTCAGCCTGCCTGCCGAGGACGGTTTCTTGTATGAAGACCGCCTGGCAGCGCTCTATTACGCCTATGCTATGGAATCCAGGAATCAGTTTGTGTCTTCCTGGTTTGGCTTCAACCTCACTCTCAATAATATATTGGTGGCGCTCACAGCACGTAAGTTCAAGCTGGACATTGCTCCGCTGATTGTGGGTGATACGGAAGTGTGCGAGGCTCTGCGTACTTCCAATGCCCGTGACTTCGGTCTGGGTACTGAGGTGGATTATCTGGAGCAGCTGGTGAAAATCAGTGAGACGGAGGAACTGGTGGACCGGGAAAAGAAACTGGACCAGCTTCGCTGGGACTGGATGGAGGAGGCCACATTCTTCGATTACTTTACCGTGGAACGTCTGTTTGTCTTCCTGCTACAGCTGGAGATGATAGAACGGTGGATTTCGTTGGATAAAGAGAAGGGTAACCAACTGTTCCGCAGCATTATCGCTGCCTTGAAAGACGAGGTGCAGATACCCGCAGAATTCAGATAAAATAAACAACTAAAAATATATGGCAACAAAAGGAACTGTTAGTGGCGTAATAGCCAACATGGTGACCCTCGTCGTCGACGGACCGGTAGCGCAGAATGAGATTTGTTATATCTCGACCGGAGGAGACAAGTTGATGGCGGAGGTGATTAAGGTAGTAGGTACCCAGGTCTACGTGCAGGTATTTGAGAGTACCCGCGGACTGAAAGTGGGGGCCGAAGCTGCGTTTACCGGACATATGCTCGAAGTAACACTGGGGCCCGGTATGCTTTCGAAAAACTACGACGGTCTGCAAAACGACCTCGATAAGATGGACGGTGTTTTCTTGAAACGCGGGCAATATACCTATCCGCTGGATAAAGGAAGCAAATGGCATTTTGTGCCTTTGGCAAAGGTGGGCGACCAAGTGGAAGCCGCTGCCTGGCTGGGACAAGTGGACGAAAACTTCCAACCTCTGAAAATCATGGTGCCTTTTGAACAGAAAGGTGTGTGCACCGTGAAATCAATTGCAAAGGAAGGTGATTACAGCATTGAGGATACCATTGCAGTGCTGACGGATAGCGAAGGTAATGACATCCGGGTGAACATGATACAGAAATGGCCCGTGAAGCGCGCCATGACCAACTATAAGGAAAAACCGCGTCCTTTCAAATTGCTGGAAACCGGTGTGCGTGTAATCGACACCGTAAACCCGATTGTGGAAGGTGGTACGGGTTTTATCCCCGGTCCGTTCGGTACTGGAAAAACGGTGCTTCAGCATGCCATTTCAAAACAAGCGGAAGCGGACATCGTAATCATCGCTGCCTGCGGTGAGCGTGCCAACGAGGTTGTGGAAATCTTTACAGAATTCCCCGAATTGGTTGACCCGCATACGGGACGGAAGCTGATGGAACGTACGATTATCATTGCCAATACTTCGAACATGCCGGTGGCTGCCCGTGAGGCATCTGTCTACACGGCTATGACGATTGCAGAATACTACCGAAGCATGGGATTGAAGGTACTGCTGATGGCGGACTCCACTTCACGTTGGGCGCAGGCATTGCGCGAGATGTCCAACCGTATGGAGGAGTTGCCCGGTCCCGATGCCTTCCCGATGGACTTGTCCTCCATCATCTCCAACTTCTACGGCCGTGCGGGTTATGTGAAGCTGAACAACGGCGAGTCCGGTTCCATTACTTTCATCGGTACGGTATCGCCTGCCGGTGGTAACTTGAAGGAGCCGGTAACCGAGAATACGAAGAAGGTGGCACGCTGCTTCTATGCCCTTGAGCAAGACCGTGCCGACAAGAAGCGTTATCCTGCCGTAAACCCGATTGACTCGTATTCCAAATATATAGAATACCCTGAATTTGAAGAGTATATCACCAAGCACATCAACGGTGAGTGGATTGGCAAGGTGAATGAAATCAAGACCCGTTTGCAGCGTGGTAAGGAGATTGCCGAGCAAATCAACATCTTGGGTGACGACGGTGTGCCCGTAGAGTATCACGTGACTTTCTGGAAATCGGAATTGATTGACTTCGTTATTCTGCAGCAGGATGCCTTTGATGAAATTGATGCCGTGACCCCGATGGAGCGTCAGGAGGAGATTCTGAATATGGTAATAGAAATCTGTCATACAGAATTTGAGTTCGACAACTTCAACGAAGTAATGGATTACTTCAAGAAAATGATTAACATCTGTAAGCAGATGAACTACTCGAAGTTTAAGTCGGAAGAATACGACAAGTTCCATAAGCAGTTGCAGGAACTGGTTGAGGAACGTAAAGCCTAAGGATGTACTATGTGACTATTTACAATTTACTATTTGCCTTGCGGATGCAGGTGTACGGAGGTTGTAGATAGGAAAATAGTAGAATAGGATGGCAGAGATTTAAATAGTAAATAGTAAATTGCTAAATTGTAAATAAATAGATGGCAACAAAAGCATTTCAAAAAATATATACCAAGATTACTCAGATTACGAAAGCTACGTGTTCGCTGAAGGCAACCGGAGTGGGGTATGACGAGTTGGCGACCGTAAACGGCAAGCTGGCCCAGGTGGTGAAGATTGCCGGCGACGAAGTGACTTTGCAGGTGTTTGAGGGTACGGAAGGTATTCCCACCAATGCAGAGGTAGTATTCTTGGGCAAGGCTCCTACAATCAAAGTGAGCGAGCAGCTTGCCGGACGCTTCTTCAACGCCTTTGGCGACCCCATCGACGGTGGTCCGGCCATTGAAGGCGAGGAGGTGGAAATTGGCGGTCCATCCGTGAATCCGGTGCGCCGTAAGCAGCCCTCGGAACTGATTGCAACCGGTATTGCAGGTATCGACTTGAACAATACGCTGGTGTCCGGACAGAAGATTCCGTTCTTTGCCGACCCCGACCAGCCCTTCAACCAGGTGATGGCGAATGTGGCTCTGCGTGCGGAGACCGACAAGATTATCCTTGGCGGTATGGGTATGACGAACGATGACTACCTCTACTTCAAGAACGTATTCTCCAATGCCGGTGCGCTCGACCGTATCGTCAGCTTTATGAATACCACCGAGAATCCTCCGGTAGAGCGTCTGCTGATTCCGGATATGGCACTGACGGCGGCCGAGTATTTTGCTGTAAACAATAATGAAAAGGTGCTGGTGCTGCTGACGGATATGACTTCCTACGCCGATGCGCTCGCCATCGTATCCAACCGTATGGACCAGATTCCTTCGAAGGACTCCATGCCGGGATCCCTTTATTCGGACTTGGCGAAGATATACGAAAAGGCGGTGCAGTTCCCAAGCGGCGGTTCCATCACGATTATTGCGGTGACGACTCTGTCCGGTGGCGACATTACGCATGCCGTGCCCGACAATACGGGTTATATCACGGAAGGCCAGTTGTTCCTCCGTCGTGACAGCGACATCGGTAAGGTTATCGTTGACCCGTTCCGTTCCTTGTCCCGTCTGAAACAGCTTGTTACGGGCAAAAAGACACGTAAGGACCATCCGCAGGTGATGAATGCCGCCGTACGTCTGTACGCCGATGCCGCCAACGCCAAAACCAAGCTTGAAAACGGTTTTGACCTGACGAACTACGACGAACGTACCCTTGCCTTTGCCAAGGACTACTCCAACCAGCTACTGGCCATCGATGTCAACCTCGATACCACAGAGATGCTCGATGTGGCATGGAGTCTGTTCGGCAAGTATTTCCGTCCGGAAGAGGTGAATATCAAGAAAGAGCTTGTGGACCAGTTCTGGCCGAAAGCAAACTAAATAAATGTACGATTAGACGATTTACGGTTTACGATTGATATTACTGAAATTGTAAATCTGTAAATTGAGAAATTGAGTAGCTTCAGTCGTCTAATCGTAAATCGTTAAATCGTAAATAAAATGGCTATTAAGTTTCAATATAACAAAACCTCGCTTCAGCAACTCGAAAAGCAACTGAAGGTGCGCGTGCGTACACTCCCCATCATCAAGAACAAGGAGAGTGCCCTGCGTATGGAAGTGAAGCGCTGCAAGGGAGACGCTGCCGCGTTGGACGCGAGGTTGGAAAAGGAAATCCAAGCTTACGAAGCCATGTTCGCCCTTTGGAATGAGTTCGACGCTTCATTGATAAAGGTCAGCGATGTTCATCTCGGTGTAAAGAAGATTGCCGGTGTACGGGTGCCGTTGCTCGAGAATGTAGATTTCGAGATACGCCCTTACAGCTTGTTCAATGCGCCCAAATGGTATGCAGACGGGCTGCATTTGCTTAAGTCACTGGCACATACTGCCATCGAGCGTGAATTTACTGTTGCCAAGTTGAACTTGTTGGAACATGCGCGTAAAAAGACCACCCAGAAGGTGAATCTTTTTGAGAAAGTACAGATTCCGGGTTATCAGGATGCTCTGCGCAAAATCAAGCGGTTTATGGAAGACGAGGAGAACCTTTCCAAGTCATCGCAGAAAATCATGAAATCCCATCAGGAGAAAAGGAAGGAGGCAGAGGCATGATTACGAAAATGAAGAAGCTCACGTTCCTTGTGTATCATAAGGAGTACGAAGCATTTCTGGCACAAATCCGGGAACTGGGCGTGGTGCACGTTGTGGAAAGGCAGTGCGGCGAGATGGACGACACCTTGCAGCAATTCATGCAGAAGCGTACGCTCTACAAGAATATGCTTCAGAGCATGCACACCCTGGCAGACAAACAGCCGGAAGAAAAGGTGCATAAAGAGTTGTCGGCCGATGCTCTGGTGAAATTCTACGAGGACTTGCAGGCGCGGATACAAGACTTGAACCAGCAGATTCCCGCCATCGACAAGGATGTGGTGCAGATGGAAGTCTGGGGCGATTTCGATTGGAGAGCCATCCGCAAGCTGGAAGATGCTGGTTGGTTCGTGCAGTTCTATACCTGCCCGGAGAAAGACTATAACGAAGCGTGGGCAGAGGACTACAATGCCATCGTGGTGAAAGAGAACGGCGGACATCTTTATTTCGTGACCGTCACTCCCCAACCGGTAGAACTGGATGTGGAACCGCTCCGTCTACCTTCACTCAGCCTCTCCGAACTGAGCCGGAAGAAAGCCGATACGGAAGAGGCCCTTGTGCAGGCACATGCCGGATTGAAAGAATTCTGCAAAGCGAATTACTGCACGTTGGAGAAGTACAACCTACAGCTCCAGGAAGAGATAGACCTGCTGAAAGTCAAGCTGAACAGCGAACATATGGCAGAAGGTGCCGTAGTGTTGATGGAAGGCTGGATTCCCGAAGACTGCGAGGCGGATGTGAGGAAACTTCTCGATGAAAGCGGCACTTATTATGAGATAAGGGCTGCCAAGCGCGAGGACAATGCTCCCATCAAGCTGAAAAACAACGCCTATACACGCATGTACGAAGTGCTTACCAAAATGTACGGTATGCCCGAATATGCCGAGTTCGACCCGACACCGATACTTGCGCCATTCTTCTCGCTCTTCTTTGCTTTCTGTATGGGAGATGCGGGCTACGGTCTGGTACTGATTGCACTCGGGTTCATTTTGAAAAGGAAGATGTCCAAGTCCATGAAAGGCATGATGAACCTGGTGATTACGTTGGGTATATTTACGTCCGTCATCGGTGCCATATTGGGAACCTTCTTCGGTGTAAGCCTCTTTGACCTGGAGATACCCGCCAAACTGAAGGAATTCATGATTGTGGGTAAGATAGGTGAGACTACCTATGACAAGCAAATGCTGCTGGCGTTGATTATCGGTGCGGTGCACATCTGCATTGCCATGACGGTGAAGGCCGTGGGACAGACCGTTCGTTTCGGCTTCAAGGAGTCGCTCAGTGCTTGGGGATGGCTGTTGCTGGTGGTGGGATTTATCTGCACCGGCGGACTTTCCTTCTTCAAAATAATTTCGGAAGACGTGTCTACGTGGGCATTTATCGTGATTGGCGGTGTTTCTGCCATCGGTATCTACCTGCTGAACAATATCCACCGGAATGTATTTGTCAACATCGGTGCCGGAGTATGGGATACCTATAACATGGCAACCGGATTGATGGGCGATATACTTTCCTACATCCGTCTCTATGCCCTCGGCTTGGCAGGCGGTATGCTTGGAGGCGTGTTCAACCAGCTTGCCTTCATGGTGAACGATGCTGCAGGTCCGGCCCTGGGATGGCTGTTCTGCGGTCTGATACTGATATTCGGGCATACGCTGAACATTGCCATGTCTTGTCTGAGTGCCTTTGTACACCCGCTCCGTCTGACATTTGTGGAATACTTCAAGAATTCCGGTTACGAAGGTAAGGGCGAAGCCTATAAACCTTTTACAGTAGTAAAGAAATAAACAAATTAAAAAACAAATAAAAATAGAAACATTATGAATGAAATTTTAGGTTATCTCGGTCTGGGCCTGATGTTGGCCCTTGCAGGAATTGGCAGTTGCTTCGGTACAACTATCGCCGGTAGTGCGGCAGAAGGTGCGTTGAAGAAAGACCCTTCCAAGTCAGCAAGTTATATGATTTTGTCGGCCCTTCCGGCTACGCAGGGACTTTACGGCTTCGTGGCTTTCCTGATGTCTATGGGCAGGGATTTTGCGACAGACGGTCCTTTGATGCTGGGCATCGGATTGGGTGTCGGACTGGTATGTCTGTTCTCCGCTATCCGTCAGGGACAGATTTGTGCTAGCGGTATTGTGGGTATTTCCCAGGGACACGACGTACAGACCAATACAATGATTTACGCCGCGCTTCCTGAATTCTATGCTATTTTGGCGCTGGTAGCTGCATTGATGGTATAATCCGGATTATAAGAAAATAAACCCCAGGGATTTACAATTGAAATCCCTGGGGTTTTTTGTTTAAATTCCTGGGGCTTCAACTGAAAACTCCAGGAATTCTTTTTTGAAACTTCGGGAATTTTAGACGAAAAATGCATGGATGGGCGAGCCAATGGGGCTTTTGTGGCTAAACTATGACATTCCGCAAACGATTGTTTATGCATATTTAATCAGTTTTTTCGATTAAAAGGCTATTTTTCAAAGAATAATACGTACTTTTGCAGCCGTAATTAAGATAAAGAGATTATAACATAATATGACTAAAGAACTACTTACCCCCGATTACATCTTCGAAGCGAGTTGGGAAGTGTGTAATAAAGTAGGCGGTATCTATACAGTTTTGTCTACAAGGGCAAATACTTTACAGACTAAATTTCGCGATAGATTATTCTTTATAGGGCCGGATTTCTGGCAGGGAAAAGAGAACCCTTTGTTCATTGAGTCTGATAACCTTTGTGCAGCGTGGAAAAAACATGCAGCGTTGAAAGACAATCTTTCCGTCCGCGTAGGTCGCTGGAACATTCCGGGAGAACCTATTGTTATATTGGTTGATTTCCAACCGTTCTTTGCAGAAAAAAATGAGATTTATACAGAAATGTGGAACCGCTATCAGGTGGATTCACTGCATGGATATGGTGATTATGACGAAGCATCCATGTTTGCTTTCGCTACCGGCAAGGTGATAGAGAGCTTCTATCGCTATAATTTGACGGAAACGGACAAAGTGGTGTTCCAGGCACACGAGTGGATGACCGGCATGGCCGCCCTCTATCTTCAGTCTGCCGTTCCCGAGATAGGGACTATCTTCACCACCCATGCCACGTCCATCGGCCGCTCCATAGCTGGCAACAACAAGCCGCTTTACGATTATCTTTTCGCCTACAACGGCGACCAGATGGCGGAGGAGCTGAACATGCAGTCCAAACATTCCATTGAAAAGCAGACGGCCCACTATGTGGACTGTTTCACCACTGTGAGCGAAATCACAAACAACGAATGCAGGGAATTGCTTGACAAGCCTGCGGATGTTGTGCTGATGAACGGTTTTGAAGATGATTTTGTACCGAAAGGCGCCACCTTTACCGGCAAGCGCAAACGTGCCCGTTCCACCATGCTGCGTGTGGCAAACTGCCTACTGGGTGAGGACTTGGGCGACGATACGCTGATTATCGGTACCAGCGGACGCTATGAGTTCAAAAATAAGGGTATCGATGTGTTCCTGGAATCATTGAACCGGCTGAACCGCGATAAAGATTTAAAGAAGAAAGTATTGGCGTTTGTCAACGTGCCCAGCTGGGTGGGAGACCCCCGCGAGGACTTGCAGAAGCGCTTGAAGAGCAAAGATAAGTTCACCGAACCGTTGCAGTGTCCTTTCATCACCCACTGGCTGCACAATATGACGCACGACCAGGTGCTGGATATGCTGAAATACCTCGGTATGGGCAATCGTCCCGAAGATAAGGTGAAAGTAATTTTTGTACCTTGCTATCAGGATGGTCACGATGGCATCCTCAACAAGCATTATTATGACTTGATTTTAGGCGAGGACCTCAGTGTCTATCCGTCCTATTATGAACCGTGGGGATATACCCCGCTGGAGAGCGTGGCTTTCCGGGTGCCTACCATCACCACCGACCTTGCCGGTTTCGGACTTTGGGTGAACAGCCTGAAAAACCAGCATGGCATAAACGACGGAGTGGAAGTGCTGCACCGTTCGGACTATAACTATTCCGAAGTGGCAGACGGCATCAAGGACACCGTAGCCTTGTTCTCTACCAAGACGGAAGCCGAAATCAAGGAAATACGCAAGCGTGCAGGCCAGGTGGCAGAGCAGGCTTTGTGGAAGCACTTTATACAATATTATTACGAGGCTTACGACATTGCACTGCGCAATGCCATGAAGCGTCAACTAAAATAAAAGAATTATTAATCAATTAGTTATCATACAATGAAGATTAAAGTTAGTAATGTAAACACTCCTAACTGGAAAGATGTGAATGTGAAATCGCACATTCCCGCCGAACTGGAGAAACTGTCTGAACTGGCACATAACATCTGGTGGGCATGGAATTATGAAGCCACCGAACTGTTCAGAGACCTTGACCCTGCTCTCTGGAAAGAAGTGGGACAGAACCCCGTACTTCTGCTGGAACGTATGAGTTATGCTAAACTCGAGGCACTCGCAAATGACAAAGTTATTCTGCGCAGAATGGATGACGTATACTCCAAGTTCCGCACATACATGGATGTGAAGCCTGACAGCAAGCGCCCGTCCGTGGCTTATTTCAGTATGGAGTATGGTTTGAGCCATGTACTTAAGATATATTCCGGCGGTCTGGGTGTACTTGCCGGTGACTACCTGAAAGAAGCTTCCGATAGCAACGCCGACTTGTGTGCAATCGGTTTCCTGTACCGCTACGGTTACTTTACACAAACATTGTCTATGGACGGCCAGCAGATTGCCAATTACGAGGCACAGAACTTTGGCCAGTTGCCCATCGACCGTGTATTGGATGAGAAGGGCGAGCAGATGGTAGTGGATGTTCCTTATCTGGACTACTACGTGCATGCTTATGTGTGGAGAGTGAACGTTGGACGTATCTCTCTCTATCTGCTTGATACTGACAATGAAATGAACAGCGAGTTCGACCGTTCCATCACTCACCAGCTGTATGGCGGTGACTGGGAAAACCGCTTGAAGCAGGAAATCCTGCTCGGTATCGGTGGTATTCTGACGCTGAAGAAGCTGGGCATCAAGAAAGATATCTATCACTGCAACGAAGGACATGCTGCTTTAATCAACGTACAGCGCATCTGTGACTACGTGGCCGAAGGTCTGACTTACGACCAGGCTATCGAGCTGGTACGTGCTTCTTCTCTCTATACTGTACATACTCCGGTTCCTGCCGGTCACGACTACTTCGACGAAGGCCTTTTCGGCAAGTACATGGGCGGCTATCCTTCAAGAATGGGTATCAGCTGGGACGACCTTATGGACCTCGGACGTAACAATCCGGGCGACAAGGGTGAACGTTTCTGTATGTCTGTATTCGCTTGCAACACTTCTCAGGAGGTGAACGGTGTGAGCTGGCTGCACGGAAAGGTTTCCCAGGAGATGTTCGCTTCCATCTGGAAGGGTTACTTCCCCGAAGAAAGCCATGTGGGCTACGTTACCAACGGTGTACACTTCCCCACTTGGAGCGCTACGGAGTGGAAACATCTCTATGCTGCGCATTTTGATGAGAACTTCCTCTACGACCAGTCCAACCCCAAGATTTGGGAGGCTATCTATAACGTGTCCGACGAAGAAATCTGGAAGACGCGCATGGTGATGAAGAACAAACTGATTGACTATGTTCGCAAGCAATACCGTGAAACTTGGTTGAAGAACCAGGGTGACCCTTCACGCATCGTTTCCCTGCTGGACAAAATCAATCCGAACGCTCTGCTGATAGGTTTCGGACGCCGTTTCGCTACCTACAAGCGTGCACACTTGCTGTTCACCGACCTCGACCGTCTGGCCAAGATTGTGAACAACCCCGACTATCCGGTACAGTTCCTCTTCACAGGTAAGGCTCACCCGCACGATGGTGCCGGCCAGGGCTTGATTAAGAGAATCATCGAGATTTCCCGTCGTCCGGAGTTCCTGGGCAAGATTATCTTCCTGGAAAATTATGACATGCAGTTGGCACGTCGCCTCGTTTCAGGTGTGGATATCTGGCTGAACACTCCGACACGTCCGCTCGAAGCATCCGGTACTTCCGGCGAAAAGGCGTTGATGAACGGTGTTGTAAACTTCTCCGTACTCGACGGCTGGTGGTTGGAAGGCTATCGTGAAGGTGCTGGTTGGGCATTGACCGAAAAGCGTACTTACCAGAACCAGGAACATCAGGACCAGCTCGATGCCGCTACTATCTACAGCATTCTTGAGCAAGAAATTCTGCCGTTGTTCTATGCACGCAACAAGAAGGGATATTCTGAAGGTTGGGTGAAGACTATCAAGAACTCCATCGCACAGATTGCTCCCCACTATACAATGAAGCGTCAGCTGGATGACTATTACGACAAGTTCTACATCAAGGAGGCCAAACGTTTCAAGATGCTGGCTGCCGACGGTTGTGCCAAGGCTAAGGAAATAGCTGCTTGGAAGGAAGAAGTTGCCGAGAAGTGGGACAGCATTGAAGTGGTGTCTTGCGAAAAGACCGAAGACCTGGTGAAAGGCTCCATCGAGAGCGGTAAGGAATACACCATTACTTACGTTATCGACGAGAAGGGCTTGAACGATGCTATCGGTCTGGAACTGGTGACTACTTATACGGCTCAGGATGGCAAACAGCATGTTTACTCCGTAGAACCGTTCAATGTAGTGAAGAAAGAAGGTAACCTTTATACTTTCCAAGCTAAGCACAAGATGGAAAATGCGGGTAGCTTCAAGGTTTCTTACCGTATGTTCCCGAAGAATGTTGACCTGCCTCACCGT
>OBCZ01000121.1_pt1 | contig 11610 bp, 9 predicted proteins | sample 1496071 | NCBI WGS metagenome assembly OBCZ01 (sample SAMN01760941, study PRJEB22395) | human gut metagenome
CATCTTAATAGCAGCCGGAATAGTAATGGGCCCTTGCCCGCTTTTCTATGTCGTTTGTGCCGTTGTAGTAGGTCAGGGCCGATTGTATCAGGGAATCATTGGTTTGGATAATGTAGTTCTTATCTCTTGCTTCTGTCATTAATAGGCCATAATAAGCACTGTCAGCTTGGGTCTGCAGGCTGTTTGTCGGGAATGCTTCGAGCATAGATAGGGCAGTGTCCGGTTGCTGAACGATGAGCGAGTCAATTGCAATTAGGTACTTATTATAGTTCACTCGGGTATTGCAAGCAATGAACGGAAGTACGATTAGGACAGATAGGGTTGCGATAATAGCTTTTCTCATGTGGTGAACAAAGTTCTCAGTTAAGTCGGGTGCAAAGGTACATCTTTTTCATTATTTACTCATATAATTGCTTGGGCATATTGAAGTTTGAAGAAAATTGTGTGGAAGTTAGGAGTAAAGATGGAAAATAAATGAGCCGGCTATTATTAAGATGACAATGTATGAGTGTACATGGTGCTGGAGAAGTATGCAAGGACACAAAAGAAAGTAGAGAATGTGGGCATTTAGGCAGAAATAACCTGAAACCCTTTTCCATTCCCTCGTTTTCTTGTATCTTTGCGACCTCATAATTCACTTAACTACAAGCAATGAAGGAATTCCTACAACTGATGCGGCGCTTTGTGTCGCCTTACAAGAGATATATCGGTTGGGCAATCGTGCTCAATGTGCTGTCCGCTATATTCAATGTCTTTTCATTCACACTGCTCATTCCTATTCTCAATATCCTTTTCAAGACGGGGGAGAACACCCAAGTGTATCACTTCATGGAGTGGGGAAGCGGTAGCTTGAAGGAAGTGGCGGTGAACAATTTCTATTATTACGTCACTCAGATGATTGAGACACACGGGCCACAGATGACATTGCTGTTCATGGGGCTCTTCCTTGCTTTCATGACCATGCTGAAGACCTCCTGCTATTTCGGCTCTTCTGCCATTATGATTCCCCTTCGTACGGGAGTGGTACGCGATATCCGCGTGATGGTCTATTCCAAAGTGATGCACTTGCCGCTCGGCTTTTTCTCTGAAGAAAGGAAAGGGGACATCATTGCACGTATGAGCGGTGACGTAGGCGAAATTGAGAACTCCATTACCAGTTCACTGGATATGCTGCTCAAGAATCCGATCTTGATTCTGCTTTATTTTTCCACTCTGATTGTAACCAGCTGGCAGCTGACTCTGTTTACTGTCCTGGTATTGCCGGGTATGGGCTGGCTGATGGGAAAAGTTGGCAAGAAACTGAAGCGTAAGTCGTTGGAAGCCCAAGGGAAATGGAGTGATACCATGTCGCAATTGGAAGAGACGCTTGGTGGACTGCGTATAATCAAGGCTTTTATAGCAGAAGACAAGATGGTGGACCGTTTTAAGCAATGCAGCGACGAGCTGCGTGATGCAACCAACAAGGTAGCCATCCGTCAGTCGTTGGCACATCCGATGAGTGAATTCCTCGGTACGCTGCTCATTGTATTGGTACTGTGGTTCGGTGGTCTGCTTATTCTGGGCGACGGCACTTCCATGGAAGCATCAACGTTCATCTTCTATATGGTGATTCTGTACAGTATCATCAATCCGTTGAAAGACTTTGCAAAGGCAGGATACAACATTCCAAAGGGTCTGGCATCCATGGAACGTGTGGACAAAATACTGAAAGCCGAGAACCCCATTAAGGAACCGGTAAACCCGTTGCCGCTGCACGGGATGAATGACCGGATTGAATTTAAGGACCTCTCCTTCAGTTACGACGGCAAGCGCGAAGTGTTGAAGCACGTCAATCTGATGGTGCCCAAAGGACAAACCATTGCACTTGTCGGCCAGTCCGGCTCCGGCAAATCTACATTGGTGGATTTGCTGCCGCGCTATCACGATGTGCAGTTAGGTGAGATTACAATTGACGGTGTGAATATTAAGAATTTTCGCATCCACGACCTGCGTGCGTTGATAGGAAACGTGAACCAAGAGGCCATTCTGTTCAATGACACCTTCTTCAACAACATTGCCTTCGGTGTGGAAAATGCAACTATGGAGCAGGTGGTCGAAGCGGCAAAGATTGCCAATGCCCACGACTTCATCATGGAGACCGAACTCGGTTATCAGACCAACATTGGCGACCGTGGCGGCAAGCTTTCCGGCGGACAGCGCCAGCGTATCAGTATTGCCCGTGCCATCTTGAAGAATCCGCCTATCCTGATACTCGATGAGGCCACTTCAGCACTCGATACCGAAAGCGAACGACTGGTGCAGGAGGCTCTGGAACGGCTAATGAAGACCCGTACCACGATTGCCATCGCCCACCGCCTTTCCACCATCAAGAATGCGGATGAGATTTGTGTACTCTATGAAGGTGAAATCGTGGAACGTGGTAAGCACGAGGAACTTCTCGAGAAGAACGGCTATTATAAGAGACTGAATGATATGCAGTCTCTCTCATAGCAATAAAATTCTGCGTACTTTGCTTCCACCCGCTTGTGCTAGGCTGTTATGACTAAATAGGAAGTTAATTTCCTGCAAACAGCCTATTAATTCTTCTTTCTCTTCTATATTTCTTACGCAGAATCTATGATGCAGGTGGGTGTTGACGGCTGCCGGCAGAGTGTTTCACGGCTGTTAGGCGATGATGAATAAAGGGCGTTCTTTTGCCTTTTACGCTTTTTTAATATCTGCTTGCTTCCATTCTATCACTAATTATCCTATTTTTGCAAAGAACACATACATAAACATTGCAAATATCATGAAAAAATTATATCCAACGTTTACGACGACAGCTACTATGACTATCAGTCCAAGTACTCTTAATCATGTAATTCAATCGACCCCGATAATACTATAACTGTAAATATTTAATATTCGCCTACCATGAAAATAAAAGTTGGTTTGATAGGGTTCGGCAGAATGGGGCAAATGTATTGGGAGGAAATGCAGAAAAGCGGTCGATGGGACATCGCATATATCTGCGATACCGATCCGGCCTCCCGAGAATTGGCAAGAAACCTTTCCCCTTCATCCAGAATCATATCCGATGAACAAGAAATCTTTGATGACCAGAGTGTAGAAGCTGTTGGTCTTTTTGCATTGGCAAATTCCAGAAAAGAACAAATAGAGAAAGCTGTCCGGAGCAATAAGCATATCCTGACGGAGAAACCCATTGCCGATACCATTGATAAGGAATGGGAAATTGTGGACCTGATTGAAAAGTATGATCGCATTGCCGCTGTCAACCTTTATCTGCGGAACTCCTGGTATCACCAGGCTATGAAGCAGTTTATCGATGAAGGCGAGATTGGCGAACTGGCTATCTTGCGCATCTGCCACATGACTCCGGGATTGGCGCCGGGCGAGGGACACGAATATGAGGGTCCCGCCTACCACGACTGCGGCATGCACTACATAGACATTGCCCGCTGGTATGCCGACAGTGAATACAAGACCTGGCATGCCCAAGGCATGCGGATGTGGGACTACAAGGACCCTTGGTGGGTACAGTGCCACGGTACGTTCGAGAACGGCATCGCCTTCGATGTCACACAAGGCTTCGTCTACGGACAACTCTCCAGAAACCAGACTCATAATGCATATACGGACATTATCGGTACAAAAGGTATCGTGCGCATGACGCATGATTTCCGGACTGCCGTAGTGGAACTTCACGGCGTGAACCGTACGCTTCGCCTGGAGAAACCGTTTGGCGGAAAGAACCTGGACAAGCTCTGCAACATTATGGCAGACTCCATCGAGAGCGGGAAACGCGATCCGAGATTGCCGCAGATGCGAGACTCAGCCATTGCTTCCCAATACGGATGGACCTTCCTGGAGGATGCGCGCCGCCACGACCTGCCCGGCATAGGCGACTTGCAGACGCTGGAGGAAATCAGGGAGCGCCGGAGGGATATGAAAGAAGGTTACGGACTGCTCCGTCCGAAGAAGACGGTAGTCTGATGCCTACTGTAATTAAGGATTGTTTTAAAACTCATTATATTAACCGATTTTAAAATCTAAAGAACCATGTCGAAATTTACAAGAAGAGAATTTCTTAAGACCGGAGGTTTAGCTTTGGCGGGTCTTACCATTGCTCCAAGCAGCATTTTGGGTAAGAGCCACGGACACGTGCCTCCCAGTGACCGTTTGAACATTGCTGCCGTAGGTATCGGCGGTATGGGACACACCAACATCAACCATGTGAAGGCTACGGAAAATATCGTGGCGCTTTGTGACGTAGACTGGCGCTACGCGAAAGGTGTGTTCGATGAGCTTCCCAATGCGAAGAAGTATTGGGACTATCGTAAGATGTACGATGAGATGGGTAAGGACATCGATGCCGTTATCATCGCTACTGCCGACCATACACATGCCATCATTACTGCTGATGCCATGACGATGGGCAAACATGTATATTGCCAGAAACCGTTGACGCACTCCGTATATGAGTCCCGTCTGCTTACCCGCCTGGCCGCTTCTACGGGAGTAGTTACCCAGATGGGTAACCAGGGTTCTTCGGACGAGGGTACCGACTTGGTATGCGAGTGGATATGGAACGGCGAAATCGGTGACGTGACGAAGGTGGAATGTGCTACCGACCGTCCCATCTGGCCGCAAGGATTGAATGTTCCCGAAAAGGAAGACCGCATTCCCAAAACCCTGAACTGGGATTTGTTTACCGGTCCTGCCAAGATGAATCCATATAACGAAATCTATCATCCCTGGAACTGGCGCGGATGGTGGGATTATGGTACGGGTGCTTTGGGCGATATGGCTTGCCACATCCTGCACCAGCCGTTCAGAGCTTTGAAGTTGCTGTATCCTACCAAGGTAGAAGGTTCATCTACATTGTTGCTCAATGCCTGCGCTCCGCAAGCACAGCATGTGAAGCTGACTTTCCCCGCACGTGAGAATATGCCGAAGGTGGCTATGCCCGAAGTGGAAGTTCACTGGTATGATGGTGGCATGATGCCCGACCGTCCGAAAGGCTTCCCCGAAGGAAAGCAACTGATGCAGAGCGGTGGCGGTCTGACTATCTTCCACGGAACGAAGGATACGCTGATTTGCGGTTGCTACGGACAGAACCCGTGGTTACTTTCTGGCCGCGTGCCCAATGCACCGAAGGTTTGCCGCCGTGTGCCGAAGGCTATGAATGGCGGTCATGAGATGGATTGGGTACGTGCTTGTAAGGAAAGTCCTTCCAGCCGCGTGATGCCTAAGTCTGATTTCTCCGAAGCCGGACCGATGAACGAAATGGTGGAAATGGGTGTATTGGCCATCCGCCTGCAGGGCCTGAACAAGACACTGGAATGGGACGGAGCCAACATGCGCTTCACCAATATCGGCGACGACGAGACATTGCGTACAGTCATCAAGGACGGCTTCAAGATACACAACGGCCATCCGAGCTTCGACAAGACATGGACAGACCCGGTAAATGCCAAGGCTTTTGCAGAAGAGCTCATCAAGCACAACTACCGTGAAGGCTGGAAGTTGCCCGATATGCCCAGATAAACATTAAAAAGAGCACCGGAAACCAGGTTCCGGTGCTCATAAACGAATACTAATCATTTAATTTTTCAGATTATGAAGAAAATATATTATCCTTTGGCTTGCTGCCTTATTGGCGGTATACTCGCTTCTTGTGGCGGCGGTGCAAAAAAATCGAACGCTACGGAGGAAGCAGTGGCTCCTACTACTACTGCGGTGTCTTATTCCAAGTCTCTGAAAGCGCCTGAAACGGACAGCTTGAACCTGCCGATTGATGCGGACGGTTATATCACTATCTTTGATGGAAAGAGCTTGGACGGATGGCGTGGATACGGTAAGGACAAAGTGCCTTCCAGATGGATTATTGAGGATGGTTGCCTCAAATTCTGTGGAACCGGTACCGGCGAAGGACAGACCGGTGAGGGCGGTGACTTGATTTTCGCCCATAAGTTCAAGAACTTTGAGCTGGAACTGGAATGGAAGATTTCCAAAGGTGGTAACTCCGGTATCTTCTATCTGGCTCAGGAAGTTACTTCAAAGGACAAGGACGGCAACGAAGTGCTGGAACCCATCTATATCTCTGCTCCCGAATTCCAGGTGCTGGACAACGCCAATCATCCGGATGCCAAGCTGGGTAAGGACAACAACCGTCAGGCTGCTTCCTTGTACGACATGATTCCTGCCGTTCCGCAGAACGCCAAACCTTTCGGCGAATGGAACAAGGCCAAGATTATGGTATACAAAGGTACTGTAGTTCACGGACAGAACGATGAAAACGTATTGGAATATCACTTGTGGACTAAGCAATGGACTGAAATGTTGCAGGCAAGCAAGTTCAGCGAAGAGAAGTGGCCCTTGGCTTTCGAACTGTTGAACAACTGTGGCGGCGAAAACCACGAAGGCTTTATCGGTGTGCAGGATCATGGCGACGATGTTTGGTACCGCAACATCCGTGTAAAGGTTCTCGACTAATTCCTTCTAAAAAGATAGTACTATGAGAATCAAACATATGATGATTTTGTCGGCACTGTGCTTATCCATGATGGCCACAAGCTGCAGCAGCCACAGCACGGAAACGGCGCCGGAAACGACGAAAAAGGAAGTAGCCATCCAGCTCTATTCTGTAAGAGACTTGGTGAAGGACGGCAGTAACCTCGACCAGATTCTGAAGGATTTGGCTGATATGGGCTATACCAGTGTGGAGGCCGCCAACTACAATGACGGTAAGTTCTACGGCAAGACTCCTCAGGAGTTCAAGCAGATGGTGGAAAAGAACGGTATGACCGTGCTTTCTTCGCACACTACCCACGGGTTGTCGGACGAGGAACTGGCTTCGGGCGATTTTACGGAAGCCTTGAAATGGTGGGACCAGTGCATTGCTGCCCATAAGGAGGCCGGTATGGAGTATATCGTGACTCCGTATCTCTCCGTTCCCAAGACATTGAAAGACTTGCAGACCTACTGCGACTATTACAATGAGGTGGGCAAGCGTTGCCAGGCTGCCGGTCTGAAATACGGTTACCACAATCATGCCCATGAATTCCAGAAAGTGGAAGACAAGGAGCTGATGCTGGACTACATGCTGCAACACACCAATCCCGAATATGTATTCTTCCAGATGGACGTTTACTGGGTAGTGCGTGGCCAGAACAGCCCGGTGGATTACTTTAACAAGTATCCCGGACGTTTCACCATGCTCCATATCAAGGATCACCGCGAGATTGGACAGAGTGGTATGGTAGGTTATGATGCTATCTTCAAGAATACGGATACTGCCGGCGTGCGCCACATCGTAGCTGAGATTGAGAAATACAGCTGTCCCGTAGAAGAGAGTGTGAAGCAGAGTCTTGACTACTTGCTCGATGCTCCTTTCGTGAAAGCATCGTATAGCAAATAAAACATGATGGCGGCTATTCATTCATAAGCTCGGCCGCATCATTTTCTTGACGCGGGCACCACCGGATGAAGAATCCGGGGTCCCGCGTTTTTTTACTTCCTTCCGAAGTCGGCCGGAATCTCTCCCCATTGTTTTGTCTCCCATTTCAGGATGCGGGTGGTGTAGGTGTTTTCGCGCAACCACTTTTCCGCACGTTCTATTAGGCAGAAAAGCTCTTCGGTCTTGGCGTCGCGCGGCAGTTTGGTTTTGCATTTTTTCTGTTTTATCCAGTTGATGGCGTTCACGCTGTCACTGTAGATGGGCATGTCGAAACCTTTCTGTTTCAACAAGGCAAGTCCGTGGACAATGGCGAGGAATTCGCCGATATTGTTGGTTCCATACATCGGCCCGAAGTGAAAGATTTCCTGACGGCTGGCGACGTGTACTCCCCGGTACTCCATGGCACCGGGATTTCCGCTGCAGGCGGCGTCTACGGCAAGGCTGTGTTCTGCGACGGCGGCAGGAAGGGGAGCGTCGGCGCCGGGAATAGTCTTGGCAGGAGAAGGGGCCGACCGCTTGATGTACGCGTACGGCGAAGAGGCAAAGGCTTTTTCCGCTTCCTCGCGTGATTCGAACGACTTGTATTTTGCTCCTTCGTAGCCTTTGGTCTGTAGTTGGCAGTCTGTCCAGGAAGTGTAGATACCCGGGCTGACTCCCGCCCATACGACGTAATATTTTTCTTTCTTCATAACTGCGGACAAAGGTAAAAAAGAAAATCCGAACAACTTAACTCTTTTATTTGTTTCTTTGTATGGCGGATATAAAATAAATAAGAGAAAACTCAATAAAAAAAGAAAGGACAAAAAATGAAGAGAACATTTGCAGAAGCCATGGCGCATCGCCGTAGTTATTACTCTATCGGCAGCGATTCGTCGGTGCTGGATGAAGAAATAGTACACATTATTCGTGAAGCCGTAAAGAATGTGCCGTCAGCTTTCAATTCACAGTCTACAAGAATTGTATTGCTGCTGGGCGACGAACATAAGAAATTGTGGAACATCGTGAAGGAAACCCTGAAAGCACGCATCTCTGCCGAGGCTTTTGCCAAGACGGAAGCCAAGATTGACGGCTGTTTTGCTAGCGGACACGGTACTGTGCTCTATTTTGAAGACACTTCTGTAGTCAAGAAGCTGCAGGAAGCATTCCCTTCCTATAAGGATAATTTCCCCACTTGGTCACAGCATACCTCCGCTATGCACCAGTTTGCCATCTGGACTATGCTGGAAGATATGGGGTTGGGCGCCTCCCTGCAACATTATAACCCCTTGATTGACGACGAGGTACGTCGCACCTGGAACCTGCCCGACGACTGGATGATGATTGCACAGATGCCCTTCGGTACACCCACCGGTGAACCGGGAGAAAAGGAATTCGAAGATTTAAGTAAGCGTATCAAAATTTTTCTCTGATACAGAGGCGTTTTCAGCTTGGAATTGCTACCTTTGCAGGAAACCTGTAACTCGTAGCAGATATGATACGTATTTTCTTGACCGGCTACATGGGAGCCGGTAAAACTACTTTAGGAAAGGCTTTTGCCCGCGAAATGAATGTGCCGTTCATTGATTTGGACTGGTACATCGAAGAACGTTTTCACAAATCAATCCGTGAATTGTTCACCGAGCGGGGAGAAGCCTCTTTTCGTGAATTGGAGCGAAACATGCTGCATGAAGTAGGGGAATTTGAGGATGTCGTGGTCTCTACCGGTGGCGGTACTCCTTGTTTTTTTGACAATATGGAGTATATGAACGGTTGCGGGCAGACGGTGTTTCTGGATGTACACCCCGATATTCTGTTCCGCCGGCTCCGGGTGGCGAAGCAGCAACGCCCCATCCTGCAAGGCAAGACGGACGAAGATTTGCGCACCTTCATTGTGGAGGCGCTGGATAAGCGTGAGCCTTTCTACTCGCAGGCCCGTTATCGCTTTGATGCCGGTTATCTGGAAAGCCGCAGCCAGATTAGCGAATCCGTGCAACGGTTACGCCAACTTTTAGGACTTTAATCCCTTGTAAATGTGTATTTTTCAGTCCGAGGAGCTGGATATATTAGATTTATGTGTATTTTTGTTGCCCCCTTTATAAGACACACTATAGTGGGAAAATAGTAAATTGTAAATAGTCTAATAGTAAATGTACTGATGAGAAAATGGCGTATTGAAGATTCAGAAGAGCTGTACAACGTAACTGGTTGGGGCACTTCGTACTTTGGTATCAATGACAAAGGTCATGTTGTGGTGACACCGCGTAAGGATGGGGTTGCCGTCGATTTAAAAGAGTTGGTGGACGAGTTGCAGTTGCGCGATGTAGCGGCTCCGGTATTGGTGCGTTTTCCCGATATTCTGGACAACCGCATCGAGAAGGTGTCCTGCTGCTTCAGACAGGCAGCCGACGAGTACGGGTATAAAGGAGAGAACTTTATTATCTATCCCATTAAAGTGAATCAGATGCGTCCCGTGGTAGAAGAGATGATTAACCATGGGAAGAAGTTCAATCTGGGGCTGGAAGCGGGTTCAAAGCCGGAGTTGCATGCTGTGATAGGGGTCAATACAGACCCGGGTTCCCTCGTGGTTTGTAACGGATATAAGGACGAGAGCTTCATTGAACTGGCACTGTTGGCACAGAAAATGGGCAAACGCATTTTTCTTGTTGTAGAGAAACTTAATGAGTTGAATCTTATTGCCAAGATGGCGAAGCAATTGAAGGTGAAACCTAATATCGGCATTCGCATTAAATTGGCTTCCAGTGGAAGTGGCAAATGGGAAGAAAGCGGAGGAGATGCCAGCAAGTTCGGACTGACATCCAGTGAACTGCTCGAAGCGCTGGACTTCTTGGAGAAAAAAGATATGAAGGACTGTCTGAAGCTGATACATTTCCATATCGGCAGTCAGATAACCAAGATACGCCGCATCAAGAATGCTTTGCGTGAAGCTTCGCAATTCTTTGTGCAGCTGAACAAGATGGGCTTCAACATCGAATTCGTGGATACCGGTGGCGGTATGGGAGTTGATTATGACGGTACACGCTCTTCAAGTAGCGAAAGCTCCGTCAACTATTCCATCCAGGAATATGTCAACGATGTGGTGTCGACTTTCGTCGATGTTGCCGACAAACACGGGTTCCCTCATCCCAATATCATTACCGAGACGGGACGCAGCCTGACTGCCCATCACTCCGTGCTTATCTTCGAAGTGCTGGAAACGGCTTCCCTGCCCGAAATGGATGACGACTGGGAACCGGGAGAGGATGCTCACGAACTGGTGAAGGAACTGTATGACATCTGGGATAATCTGAGCCAGCGCAGTATGCTGGAACCTTGGCACGATGCGCAGCAGATACGCGAAGAGGCACTCGACCTTTTCAGCCATGGCATCGTCGACCTGAATACGCGTGCACAAATAGAGAAACTCTACTGGAGTATCTGCCGCGAAATCAACTCCATTGCCAGCGGCATGAAGCACTGCCCCGAGGAATTCCGCAAGTTGAGCAAGCTGCTTGCCGACAAGTATTTCTGTAACTTCTCGCTGTTCCAGTCATTGCCCGATTCCTGGGCTATCGACCAGATGTTCCCCATCATGCCCATACAACGGCTGGATGAAAGACCCGACCGCGAGGCTACCTTGCAGGATATGACTTGCGACTCGGACGGCAAAATTGCCAATTTCGTCAGCTCGCGTGCCGATACGACCACCCTGCCGCTGCCCTCGTTGCGCGACAAGGAACACTACTATCTGGCGGTTTTTCTGGTCGGAGCTTATCAAGAGATTCTGGGAGATATGCACAATCTGTTTGGTGATACGAATGCCGTGCATGTGTCTGTCAATTCCAAAGGCTACACCATCGACCAACTGATTGACGGCGAGACGGTGGCTGAGGTGTTGGACTACGTGCAATATAATCCTAAAAAACTGGTACGTACGCTGGAAACTTGGGTGACGCAGTCCGTCAAGGAAGGGCGTATCTCTGTGGAAGAAGGGAAGGAATTCTTGTCTAATTACCGTTCCGGACTGTACGGATATACTTATTTGGAATAAAATGGAGAAACTGACTGTAATAAAGGTGGGTGGCAAGATTGTAGAAGAGGAAGCCACCCTCTATAAGTTATTGGATGACTTTGCAGCCATCGAAGGCTACAAGGTCTTGGTACACGGAGGCGGA
>OBCZ01000138.1_pt1 | contig 10641 bp, 12 predicted proteins | sample 1496071 | NCBI WGS metagenome assembly OBCZ01 (sample SAMN01760941, study PRJEB22395) | human gut metagenome
CCCTACCTATATATTACATATGGAGAACAGATGGCATTGTAGCCGCCCTTCTCCACTCCCCCCCTAAAAAATGAAACGTAAGCTTGGTCCGGTAGCGTCCATACTGGAAACGGCACGCGCCTGTCAACGGATAAGAAACACCATTTCCAGCCTGTGTCTTGAGGGTACGCCCGTTTACCATAAGCGCAGTAAAAAAGGCTATTGCGTCCTTGCGGGTATTCCGCGGACAGGAGGGGCATCCGGCTTGCACCTGTACCGGTATGGCACCGGGAAAAAAGGGGAAGAAGTTAAAAGCCTCTACAATATAACCCCGGAGCAATTTGGCCTCTACGGCTACCAGTACGTGGAATTGGCCTCTGCAAAATCCCCAACAATAAGTTTTTCCAGGCTGCCTGCCCCCGGAAGGGAAGTGGGCCCGGAAGGAAGGGGTAGGTTTGCCTGCACCCGGCTTAAAGAATGGCCCAACCCGTGGCCAGGGTTCAAATGCTACCCCCAGGAAACCTGCTGGATGTATCTGGACGGGGGCAAAGGCCCGGACGATGGTACGGAGGTAAGTGCAGGCTATCCGTGGAACGCTGCTTCCAGGCATCCCCGTTACCCGTCCCAGAGGATGAAATGGTCCACTTTTGTCATACAGTACCGTATATTTTATGAATTTCACGGCCTCATAGACGGCCCGCATCCAACCTGTGGATACCCTGTAAACGAATGAAGACAACCACTGCAACGAAAGGCTGCCTGGCAATGGCAGCCAATAAACTGACGCAATCCACCACTCCGACACTATCAGCTAAAGAGGCGAAAGCGCTGGCTAAGGCGGGAGCCGTCCCGGAATTAAAATGGGGCGGCGATTCGTTCATGTATTTCCCCGGCATCGATATTGACCCGGTAAACCTCCTGATGCCGCTGACCGCCGTGAACCCGGTGACGGCTCCCGGAGTGGAACCCAGGTACTGGCTGATGGGTGTGACAGTACACGGAGGCTACGCTATGGCCACCGACGCTTCCTCTGCCGCCGCCATTTTCACCGGGACCGGCATTGCGGAGGGGATATACTACAATTCCGAACGGTCGCGCTACCTTGACGCCTGCCCTCTGAGCGTCCATTCCACTGGCGAAAGCGGCGTTCAAATCCATACCATGCTGAAAACGCACCTGGATAACTCCGCAAGAGCTAAAAAAACCGTACACCGGCTTTCCATGCGGCATCTGGCCCAAATGAAACAGCTGGCAACCTACAGCTACCGGGAGGAATCGGAACCGGAAAAAGTGAAGTTCCCCCTTGTGAGCATTCTCGACAGATATTACGATTCCCGGAGGCTGGCCGCCATAGCTGACATTATTGCATACAGCATTCCCGCCCACTGCCTTAATTCCGGAAAGTACCGCATTTTCATGACCGCCGCCGATTCCACGGCCAACATCCCGCTGACATTCAAAGTGTGGGACGACACCCCGGAAGGAAAGCCCAGGCTCTTGTGTGTGGCGGCCGTCATGCCGCTGCCGGGATCCGGCAGGAAAAAAGGGGCGGCAGGCCATATCGCATGGACGTTCCGGGAAAACCCGGAAGACACGGCAAATGCCGTGGGCCTGCCGGAACGGGGCATGGGAACGCCTGTTGCGTACCCGGTCCCGAATGGAAACGGCGCAATCTGCGTACAGATTCCGGAAGGGGCCTTCCTACATGCGGCTCCGGGCCAGTCCTGCACAATGGTGTACATGACCAGGCCGCAGGCGCAGCTTGCCCTTGCTGCCCTGTCTGCCGCCTTGCAGGATAAGCCCGCCATTGTCAACGGGAAGGAAAACGGGGGCAATCCGGCCCCGCCAGCCCGCACACGAGTATCTCGCCGATAATTGACTGTACCCGGATAAAAAACCTTTTTGAAATTTGCAATCATTGCAAATTTCGGAACCAACAACACCAACCATAACAATCCATACTTATATGATTACAAAAGACACCTGCCGGACGCTGGAAAGCCTGCTGGAAGCATTGCCTTTCTCCAGGGACCGCCGCCGGGCCAATGTGTGGTATCAATCCGCCCTGTCCGCCGCAGCCACCATCCACCGGGAATGCCCTTATCTGGCCGTACAGATATCCATCGAGGATAAAAGGCCCGTGTGCCACATCAATGTGCCTAGCCTGAAACCCATGAACGAAGGATTGGCCAGAGGCACCAAAACCGTAACGGAAACGGCCGGCTATTTGCAGATTGGCCTGACTTGCCGCTTCCAGGTAACGGACCGGGGGTTGGACGATGGCGAAGGCCCGGAAGGCCAGTACAACCAGGCCGAAGGGCTGCCTGGTTTTACCACCGGCATCATTAACACGTATGCCTAAAAACCACTATAAACCGGGTACAGCGGTACTAGTCCGGGGAATTGCCGTAGGGGAATATAACCCTGATGATGGTAATGCTTCCGTTTCCGTAAGGCTTAATACCCATATGGATTATGGGCGTAATGTACTGTTTTCCCCGGATAAGCTGGAAACGGTTAAACCTGCTTCCAACAGGAGATTCCGGAAAGGGGACAAGGTGCGCCTTATTTACAGAGGCCGAGAGGCCCCGGAAGGGTTGCGGTATGATAAAACCTACACTGCGACGGAGAATGAGGCCTCACATGGCCTGTGCCGCCTTACTGATGGCGTTGCAAATTATCCCTGCCTGGAATTAGTTGAAGCAGCCGAAGAATCCTGCGACATCCCTTTCCACGAGGCGGTGCGCCTGATGGGTGAAGGAAAAATACTGGAACGGATACGCAATGGTAATACCCTTCAATACCGGCTGGTTGGCGGGAATATCCAATATCCAAATGCCGGCATAGAGGGAACCCCAGAATGGAGGCCCATAATATTTTGGGGGGAGGACATCAACGCAAAATGGAGAATTGCCAAATAACCCTGAATACAATGGATAAAGAAAATTGCAAACTGGAAACAAAGATGCCTGCCGCTAATCCAGCCCCGGAACGCCCCACACGGTATTTGCGCCCTATCGGGGACAAAGTGCTTGTCAGGCTGAAAGAGCGCGAATCCCGCATAGGCTCTATCATTATTCCCGATTCCGCCCAAAAGGAAAACTGCTGGGGAGAAATCGTGGCTCTGGGTACTGCCGTTGACGCGGATACCTGCCATCTGGACCTGCACGGCGTTGTTTATATCAGCCCCGCGCAGGGCACTTATCTTGTTTCCGGACAAAAGGGCTTGATCCTTATCGAGGCCGGGCGCATTATGGCCAAGCTGCTTCCTGACGAGGATTAAAAGCGGGCCTTAAAAAGAACAACAATAGGGCCGCCCGTGGTTAAGTCTGTTTGACTAGTCACGGGCGGTCTTTTATATTGGAGGCCGCATATAACCTCCGCAACATGACCAATACCGCCAGCGCCCCCAAGATTGCCGCCCTGATGTCGTCCTACAAGCGCCCGAACGACCTTGTGAAACAGATTCTGGCCCTGCTCCACCAGACCTACGGCTGCCATATTTTCGTTGCCGTGAAGGGCTTGTCCGAACGGGACATAGACACCTGCATCCGCCCGCTTTTCGCCAGGGAGATTGAGGCCGGAAAGCTCTATCTGGCGTACTACTCCAATAAAAGCCAGTTCAACAACATTCTTGACTGCTACCGGGGCTTTGACATCGGGCAGTTTGACCTGTACTGCAAAATTGACGACGACGACATCTATTTTCCGACTTACCTTGAGGACGTAGCCAAGGCCGCCGCCAGCACCAGAAAGACGAACGGGGACTACTGCGGTTCCTGGTTTTCCGGGGGCCAGTGCCTGATTGCCCAAAAGTCGAACCAGAACGGAGTATTCTTTGACCGGGTCCCGGCAAACAATTTCAACATGTTTGGAAATACCCTCTGCATGTCGCGGGAGGATATGCGGCAGCTTTACGCCATTGAGGCTGACCCGTCCCTGCTCACCCCGGAACGTTACCCGTTCATGGACTCGTGGCATGTGGTGCTGGCCGGATTTGTCGAAGACGCGCTGATCCACCGCATCATCCAGGCTAACGGGGGCGTCAACCGCTATGACGTGCTGGCGGCAGGCAATCCGGATTCCTCCGTGCGTCCGCAGCTCATCACTACCGGCTACGGTCCGAGCGTCACCAGAGGCGGCCTGTACCAAAACGAGTTCTACCAGAAAAACGCCCGCCTCGGACAATTGGAACAGGAATGGACCGTGTGCCTGTACCATCCGGGCTGGGGTGGCAGGAACTACAGGACATTCCGTTTGTTCAACGGCAGGGCCACCGATTTGCACAACATTGACCATGCCGGCTACAAGGAATTTGACGGCAATACGCTGGTGCTTAAATGGGACAAATGGGGCACGGAAACTTTCGTCAAAAACTCCGAAGGCGTTTACTGTTTGAAATAGAATGGAGGCTCAAACCATTGTTTTTCTTGTCCGGCCTGTCTCCGACGGTATAGTCAAGCGTAAGAACAGCTTTATTTTTTCATGAGATTTCTTCCCTCCCTTTTCAGGCGGAAAGGCCACGAACAGCGGTTGTCCGTAGCATGGAACAGTCTGGATTCCCGCCAACGGTCGGTCCTCATGGAACTCGCGTCCTATCTCGGCAACGGCATTGACGGGGACCGGACAAACCTCCGGTATATCGACCTGGTGAACCATGTCCGGGTGGACCCTCTGGACAGCTATGAAAAGTACATCAAAACAGGGACCGGCCAGGTATGGGCGACGTTTGTAGCCTGCAATCTGGTGGCCAACGTTTTGGTGTCAACTACGTTCCAGGTTGTCAAATCCGGCTCCGATACGCCCCTTGACAGCACGCGCCACCCGCTGGCAAAGCTAATCGCGCAGCCGAATGAGTGGGACTCGTGGGAGGACTTAATCTATCAGTGGGTATTCCACATCAAACTGGCCGGCAACGCGTACTGGCTCAAAAACCAGGTCAACGGATACGGGCAGCCCCTGGAACTGATCCCCCTGCTTCCGCAGTACGTCAAAATCATCCCTGACCAGGCTTCCAGAATCAAGGAATACCAATACCAGGTCAATGGCCTGTGCATTACATACGCCCCGGAAGAAATCATCCATTTCCGGAGGCCCCACCCCAATTCCTTCATCCTTGGCCTGGGAGATATTGAGCCGTCAAAGTCATTGTATGAATCCTTTATTACCGGGGACGAGCTTCAAAAGCGGGTGTACTCCAATGGGGCTGTCATCAGCGGCGTATTGAGCAATGATTCCGACCTGCTTTCACAAGAGGAATTTGACCATGCCGTGGAAAGCTTCCGCTCCAAATACGAGGGGAAGAAAAACGCGGGAAAAACGGCGTTCCTTTCCGGCAAATGGAACTACACCCGGCTCGGAATGACCAACAGCGAGCTTCAAAGCCTTGAGCGGGATAAGGCCAGCGTTGAGCAGATATTCATCAATCACGGGGTTCCCCTTTCCGTTGCGGGCATCAAGGACGCGGCCAACTACGCCACATCCAAACAGGACGCTATCGCGTTCCGGAAACAGGCATGCCTTCCGCTGGCCGATATCCTTGTGGGCAAGCTGAACTCGGAAAAAGGGCTGACACCCGCTTACCGGGATAAAACCCTGAAAATCGACTACAACATGTCCGGCCTCGTGGACATTGAGCAAATGGTGAAGGAAAACCAGCCGTTGCTGGAATCCGGGGCGCTTACCCCGAACGAACTCCGGGAAAAGTGCGGCCTGTCCAGAGTTGACGACCCTTATCTTGACCAGTATTTCATCAAGTCGAATCTGGTTCCTATGGAGCTGTCCGGGATGGGCATGGGAGAGCCGCTGGAAGAAAGCGCCCGAACGGCCGTGACCGGATTCGCCAAATCCCGTTGCGGCGGCCACCCGCATTGAACGCGCGTCGTGAACTTATGGATTGGGAAACGGCAATAAAAACCCTGCGGATGGCCGTAGACTGCATTGGCCCCACCATCACCGCCCTTGGGGCCATTGCCCTTTTTTTCAAACGGGTGCGGAAGTACCTTTATCTGGTATTCATCCACAAGCCGGAAATGGACAGGAGGCTTTATGATAAAGTAGCCGAAATCCTGAACCGGATAGGAAAAATTGAATCCGAACTCCGTCTCAATGACGGCTCCACCGTCAAGGATGCCGTTGCCCGGCTGGAAGCCTACAGGCGCTATTCCGCGACTAATTCCATGTCCCTGATTTTCGAGCTGGATAAAACCGGGGACATTGTGCTGGTCACAGACGCTTTATGCCAGCTGGTGGAAACGGTCAGGGCCGAAGACCTGAAAGGGCAGAACTGGCGGCAATTTGTTTATATCGAGGATGAACCCAGGGTGACGGCCAACCTGTGCACCGCTGTGAAAACAGGCTCGTCCACCCGGACGAAAGTCCGCATCATCAACAGCAACAACATATCCAGAGGCGACTGGTATGTCCGGCTCAATGCCGTTACCCGGCCTGACAATTCCGTCATCATGTATATCGGGCTTTTGTACCCGGCCGACGGACTGGCCACCAGCATCTACACGGAAAACAACTGGAAATAGCGTTTTTTCCGTGGTATTGAAAATTTGCAATCATTGCAAAAATACCCGCCATGCCGCCCATACGCACCGCAACGTTCAGAAAAGCTTCCCCGGCCCTGCTTTTTAAATCCTACCGGCAGTCCAGGGTTCCGGAAGGCGGCTGGACGCAGGAAAGCTTTTACACGGAAAACGGCGTTCGGCTGGTGCAGGACTGGGTGAAGATGAACCGCTCTGCGACGACAAAAAACGCGAGGATGCTTGCCCAGACACTGAAAGCCCTGATTGAAAAAATACTCTACGAGATTGCCGGCCGCATGGAAGGCATTGCGGAGTTGTCCGAAAAGAAGCACCCGCACACGTACCAGCGAAAAACTACCGTGTTGTCCGGAGTATGGAGCAATATCATCAATGAGGTCCTGCACGATTTTTCCGGTGACGTGCAAGAGGCCGTCCAGCCCTACATGCAAAGCACGGCTGATGACGTTGTGGACAAGGGGCGGCAACTGCTTGGGTCAACTGTGAACAGGACGGACACCACAACAATCAACAATTCCGTGCGTCAGGCCGCCAGGGAGATAACCAGCGTGCCGAACACCATCCGGGACCGGATTAACCGCATCATCCAGCGTGAGTATGACAAGGGGTCCTCGGTGTTCGACACGATTGCCGCCGTGCGCCGGCAAACCCCCTCATTGGCCGCTGGCCGCATCGCCACAATCGTCCGCACCGAACTTGGACGGGCTGCGGACATTGCCAACATCCAGGCGGCTATGGAAGGGGCCTGCACGCACATGTCGGTTATCGGGTGCGAAACCATTGAACGCACCTACACCTACCGGGGCCTGCCGACATGCAATATTCAAAACGTCCCCATCAACGAATGCATGAACGTCCGGTTTCATCCGAACCATACCGGGTGCTGGGTCCCTTCGGCATTCAGGCAGTCGGACGGTTCAGCCCCGGAACTGGACCCCCGCAGCAATTCCGGCCACGGGGCTTTTGAGGAGCAGCGGGAAAACCCGGAAGGGGACAGCGCCCCGTTCCTGAATCCAAGACCGGCCCCTGGCCCGGAAATGGAAAACCCGGTAACATTGGCTCCCACGCCGGAACCGCCCCCGGCCCCTATAGACATCCTCCCCCAGGGGTCATTGCCGCCAGTGCTGCCGACCACCCCGGAAAACTGCGGGGCGCCGGTTATCGGAAGGCCGCTTCCATCAGGAAAGCCGCCTAAAAATGTGCTTGATTTTGACACGCTTCCGGCGACCTACCAGGACACGGAAGAAGTGCGCAATGCCGTCAAGGTAATCCGCAATCACGCCAGTTCCGCGACAAGGTTTAACGCGAATGACGAGGACATTTACAACTTTTTCCGAACGGCCGAGGTTCTCCCGGATGCTATGGAATCCCTCTTGTTGCAGGACATTCCCATCAATCTGGCAGATACCACCGAACTGGTCATCCGCGCAGGGCGAACCTTTGACTGCATTGGAAGCGTAGGCGGAAAGCAGTCATTTTTGTACCGGCGCACCATATGCGTGGATGAACAGGGCAAATTGTACATCCACCACAACAGCTTTGAATTGTGGGCGCAATATCAGGGGAACGGGTACGCGAGAAAATTGCTGCAAAACCAGATTAACTTTTACGACGCTATCGGGGCCGAATATATCACACTGGCGGCCAACATTGACGTTGGAGCCTACGCGTGGGCCAGATACGGATTTTACCTGACTGGCAGCGGCGCGGAAATGCTGGCAAGGCAGCTGAAACGGAACTGGGACCGGATAATCACCAAAGACCTTGCCCCGGCCAACCCGTCAGACCGGGAAGCGTTCGATGCGTCGGTAGCCCGGCTGGAACGGATTGTAAACAAAGACCCGATGGACTCCAGGGACCTTTGGGCCATTGCGTCCGAACAGGTCAAAGTGCGTACCCCCGGAGGCCAGGAACGGAAACTGGGCTATCATGTGCTGACCGGGACCTTCTACGATGCCCAGCTGGATTTGAACAATCCGGAACAGTACGCGCGGCTGGTGTCGTACATCAGCCACAATCCTACGATTACCAAGGGGCGGGAGCTGTACTCCCTTGTTGACGGGCATCAGCAGGATGCCATGCTTCATGCGGAGTTCCTTTCCAGCGTATGGGGGAATTTCCGTGCCGACTTTGCCGGAGTGGAACAGGCCATACGTTCCGGATGCCCGGAAGATGAGGCGTTGTGGCTTTATGCGTCCCCGGAATCCGTGGCGCTCATGGCCCCGCAACTGCCGCAGGGATTGTACACCCGCTATCTGGCCCTTCTAAACCGATGAACTTTGTCTGGCTCAACAATCAATTCGGCAACCAGATATGGCAGATTGCCGTGGCGACGTTTTTTTTTGGAAGGGGGAACTTTGCCGCAATAACCTCCTATGCCGTGCCGCTGAAAGGGATCGGCTTCCATGCATTTCTGCATGTGCCCTGTTTTCCGTTCAACCGGGAGACAAGCACCCTCGCCCCGCAAACGGTTTACGTCAAAAGAGGGGTTCCCATTCCCCGCGGCACAAACTCCATCATTGACGGGCAGTTGCAGGACGTAGCCTATCTGCGTAATCTGGATGCCCGCCAGTTATTGACGTTTGACGGCATTGACAACGATTTCCGCATTGTCCATGTCCGGGGCGGCGATTTTTTTACCAGCGAGCCGCACAGGCCCTACGTCAAAAACCGGGACTGGTATCTTAAAGCCATTGACGCTGTGCCCGATATGCGGAAGCACCGGGACAAAATAGTATTGCTTACAAACGACAAAAAATACGCGGGGAAAATCCTTCCCGAATTTCTCATACTGGACGTGCCGCCTTTGGCTGCGTTCCGGTTGATGATGGGCTGCCGCTCTTTGGTCATATCCGCATCAACCTTTAGCTGGTGGGCAGGGTATCTTAACCCTTCGGCACAGATTGCCTGCCCTTCCCGGTGGTGTGGCGCCGGGGAAGGTTCAGAAAAATATTATGGGCATAATCGTCTGATGTTCATACCGGATTGACCGAAAGCCCGGCAAATTTGCAATGATTGCAAATTCGTTTGTATGGACTGAAAATGATTATATAGGCTTGTCCCTTGTTTCCGTCTTTTGGCGTTTGCCCTATGGCCAGATAGTTCCCTCCCGCGAGGGCCTTTTTGAATCCTGGGGCGCTACCGCCCCTAAACATCAAGCCAGAAAGGGGAATTGACGATAATGTCCGGAAATATGATGCCCGGAATGCCGGGCGCAAATCCCGCCGCAGGAGGTATGGGAATGCCTCCCATGTTTCCAGGCATGCCGGGCATGGGTCCCGCCATGCCTGCCCAGGCGGAGGTGCAGGCTCAAATTGAGCGGCATATCCAGGAAACGATGGTCCGAATGCCCGAAGGACCGGCTCCGGAAGTGGAAACCGCCATACTAAAGGCGTGCAAGAAACTTCTCCGCAAGCACGGCTTCCTGGAATCGGACGCGATACGCAGCAAGCACCACCGGGAGGAAGCAGATAAGGAGGAACACATCCATGGCCCGTTTTCTGCGGACAACGAAGAGGCGGAAGACGAACACCGCTGCCATGCCTGGGATAAAAACCCTATGGGGCGGCTGTTCCTGCTCGTCGATGAACTACAGGAGCTGGCCTACAAGGGCCACGGTCCGCAAGCCATCGAAAAGCGCTTCCGGGAAGCATGCCCGGACGACGTGTGCGACGAAGAACTTAAAGTGATGGGCCGTCTGGCCATGGCTGACGGGTCCAGAAAGCATGCGCCGGCGCTCGGAATGGCCAAGGAAGCCTTCAAAAAGCATCTTGCGCCCATTGCCGATAAAATCAAACGCGAAAGCATGGACGACGAAGACTGACGGCTTTTTATATTGGTTATTGCGAGGTTGCGGGCTTGATTGGCTGGATGCCGCCAGGCCCGCAATTTTATTGACTTGACCCCGCGTTGTGCTATCCCGAAACCATGTCTGTTACTACTATTTGCAGTACGACGGCAGCCGCCGTAATTGGCGCTCTGGCCATTTCATCCTGTTCCCAGGTGTGGGATGTGACAGCCCAGCGGCAGGCGAAAGAAGCCGTCATTTCCATTACCGTATCGTCCAGAGTGCGGAATGACCCGAATCCTCCGCAGCGGGAAGTTGCGTACA
>OBCZ01000160.1_pt1 | contig 9904 bp, 4 predicted proteins | sample 1496071 | NCBI WGS metagenome assembly OBCZ01 (sample SAMN01760941, study PRJEB22395) | human gut metagenome
GCTGATGCTACCAATGACAGCAATGTGGTGGTGGAGGAAACCGAGGACAGCCCGCCGCTGACCCCGGAGGGCAACGCCGCCCTGGTGGATGACTTTGGCGGCAACAAGCAGCTCATCACCGTCACCACCAAGGCGGGCAACTACTTCTACATCCTCATTGACCGTGCCAACGAGGACAAGGAGACCGCCGTCCACTTCTTAAACCAGGTGGACGAGGCCGATCTGGAGGCACTGATGGAGGACGGCCAGACCACAGAGGAAACCCCTGCCACCTGCAACTGTACGGAGAAGTGTGCGGCGGGCGCGGTGAATACGGCTTGTCCGGTCTGTGCCGTGAATATGGCGGGCTGCACGGGCCAGGAGCCGGAACCCACACCTGCCCCGGAGACGGAACCTGAGCCGGAAGCTGAACCGGCGGGGCTGAACCCAGCTTTCCTGCTGGTGGTGCTGGCCGCGCTGGGTGGCATCGGTGCGCTGGTCTACTTCAAATTCATCAAGCAGAAGCCCAAGACCAAGGGCAGCGATAACTTAGATGATTACGATTATGGCGCAGATGAAGGACTCCCGGAGGATGAGACCTGGGAGACCGAGCCGGAGGAAGCCGACGGGGGCGGCGATGAAGAAAGCGAGAACCCGGTCAAATGACCCGGTTCACCGACAGCCCCTTTGAACCCATGATGACGCACAGGCCGGAGGGCGGGAAGGCAGCTTCTCGCCCTCCCTCTTTATCTCCCGGCCACCCCTGTTATGGCTGTGGAAACTATCGCCCCGGCCAGCCTTGCGTGGGATTCTGTCATAGGGAGCTGACCGCATGGCTGCGCGAAAGGAGGAGACAGAAATGAAATTGGTAATTGCCGAGAAACCTTCGGTTGCAAATTCGTTGGCCGCTGTACTGGGCGCTACCACCCGTAGGGACGGCTACCTGGAGGGCGGCGGCTGGCTGGTGAGCTGGTGCCTGGGGCATCTGGCCGGGCTGGCCGATGCCTCCGTCTACAATCCCGACTATGCCAAGTGGCGCTACGATGACCTGCCAATCCTGCCGGAGACCTGGCGCTTTACCATCTCCAAGGACAAGCGGGAACAGTTCGATGTGCTGCGTACCCTGTTGCGGCGGGAGGACGTGACCGAAGTGGTCAACGCCTGCGACGCGGGACGCGAGGGTGAATTGATTTTCCGCACCGTTTACTGTCTGGCGGGCTGCACCAAGCCCATGAAACGGTTGTGGATCAGCAGCATGGAGGATTCCGCCATCCGGGAGGGCTTTGCCAACCTGCGCCCCGGTGCGGACTATGACGGTCTGCATCAGGCGGCCCTCTGCCGGGCCAAGGCCGACTGGCTGGTGGGCATCAACGCCACCCGCCTCTTTTCGGTGCTGTACCACCGCACCCTCAACATTGGCCGCGTCATGTCCCCGACGTTGGCGCTCATCGTCCAGCGGGAGGCCGAGATCGACGCCTTCAAGCCGGTGCCGTTTTATACGGTGGCGCTGGAACTGCCCGGCTTTTCCACTGCCAGCTCTCGGATGGACAATAAAGGCACTGCCGAGCAACTGCGGCAAGCCAGCGAGGGCGGCATGGCCACGGTCAAACAGGTGGAGCGCAAGGACAAAACCGAGAAGCCGCCCGCCCTCTACGACCTGACCACTCTCCAGCGGGATGCCAACCGCTTGCTGGGCTTCACGGCGCAGCAGACATTGGATTACCTGCAAAACCTCTATGAAAAGAAGCTCTGCACCTATCCCCGGACGGACAGCCGCTACCTGACTTCCGACATGGCCGAGGGCCTGCCGGTGCTGGTGAATCTGGTCGCCAATGCCATGCCGTTCCTCAAGGGCATCGCCATTTCCTGCAATGCGGCGGCGGTCATCAACGACAAGAAAGTGACCGACCACCATGCGGTGATCCCCACCCGCAACATCCGAGAGGCGGACTTGTCTGCTTTGCCTGTGGGCGAACGGGCGATTCTGGAGCTGGTGGCCCTGCGGCTACTGTGTGCGGTGGCTCCGCCCTATACCTACGCCGAGACCGCTGTCACGGTGGAATGCGATGGCGCGGAGTTCACCGCCAAAGGCCGCACAGTGAAGCAGCCCGGCTGGCGGGCACTGGACGCCGCCTACCGCGCCAGCATGAAAAATGCGGAGCCGGACAACGAAAGCAAGGCGCTGCCAGAGCTGACCGAAGGTCAGAAGCTGCCGGCCGCCGGTGCCGCCGTCAAGGAGGGCAAAACCAGCCCGCCTAAACATTTTTCGGAAGATACGCTTCTTGCAGCGATGGAGACCGCCGGTGCCAAAGATATGCCGGAGGATGCCGAGCGCAAAGGTCTCGGCACCCCCGCCACCCGCGCCGGGATTTTGGAAAAGCTGGTGTCCACCGGCTTTCTGGAACGGAAAAAGAGCAAGAAAACCGTGCAGCTGATACCGTCCCACGATGCAGTGTCCCTTATCACAGTATTGCCGGAGCAGCTGCAATCCCCGCTGCTGACCGCCGAATGGGAGTACCGGCTGGGCGAGATCGAGCGCGGCGAGCTGGCCCCGGAGGACTTCATGGACGGGATCTGCGCCATGCTGAAAGAACTGGTGGGAACCTACCAGGTCATTAAGGGCAGCGAGTACCTGTTCACCCCACCCCGCGAGGTGGTGGGCAAATGCCCCCGCTGCGGCGGTGAAATTGCAGAAATGCAAAAGGGCTTCTTCTGCCAGGACAAATCTTGCAAATTTGCCATCTGGAAAAACAGCAAGTGGTGGGCCGCGAAGCGCAAGCAGCCCACCAAAGCCATTGTGGCGGCGCTGCTCAAAGATGGTCGCGCCCGTGTGACCGGGTTGTACTCTGAGAAAAGCGGCAAAACCTACGACGCCACCGTGGTGCTGGAAGATACCGGCCAGTACGTCAACTTCAAGCTGGACTTTGACCGGCAGAAAGGCGGCGGAAAATGAAACTGAGCCTTTATGAACAAGAAACCATTATCCTCTACAATCAGGCCGAGACCACCGCCGAGGTCTACACCCATGATCCGAAACTGCTGGGAAAGTTGCGGCGGCTGGCGGAGAAGTACCCGGACCAGATCGTAAAAAAGGACCGCCAAACCTTTACAGTGCCCAAACGCTGCGTGTCTGTCCGGGAACCGTACAGCGCCGAGCGCCGCAAGGCTGCCAGTGAGCGGGCCAAGGCCGCCGGGTACAGGCCGCCCGTCCCTAAAGCGGGTGGCAAGTGAGCATGGGCGAGAGTGTCTTTGAAGTCGTGAAACAGTCCGTCACCGCCAGAGAGGCGGCGGAGCATTATGGCATCGCGGTGGGACGCGGCGGCATGGCCTGCTGTCCCTTCCATGATGACCGCCACCCCAGCATGAAGGTGGACACACGTTTCCACTGTTTCGGCTGTGGCGCAGACGGCGATGTGATCGACTTCACCGCCCGGCTCTATGACCTGCCTCCCAGGGAGGCCGCCGAAAAGCTGGCCCTGGATTTTGGCCTGGCCTATGGCAGTCAGGCCCCTCCCCGAAGGCGTTACGTCCGGCAGAAAACCGAGGCGCAAAAATTAAAGGAAAAACGAGAACACGGCTGGCGCGTCCTGACGGACTACTACCACTTGCTCCGAAAATGGGAGGCCGACTATTCCCCCAAGACGCCGGACGAGGACCCGCACCCGCGCTTTTTGGAGGCCGTCCAGAAAAAAGACTACATGGGCTATCTGCTGGACACCTTTCTCGACAGCAGTACCGAGGAACAGGACCAGTGGATCGCAGAACATACCGCTGAAATTTCGGCCATAGAAGGGAGAGTGAAAATCATGGCTGACAAACCCACCAACCGGGAACGGTTGCAGCAAATCACGGCGGGCATCGAGCAGGGTATCAAAGAGCTGTTCGAGAGCGAAAAGTATATGCGTTACCTGTCCGTGATGTCCCGGTTCCACCGCTACTCCGTCAACAATACCATGCTCATCTATATGCAGAAGCCGGACGCCACGCTGGTGGCCGGATACAACAAGTGGAAAAATCAGTTTGAGCGCCATGTGAAGCGGGGCGAACACGGCATTACCATCATCGCGCCCACACCGTTCAAGAAAAAGATCGAGGAGCAGAAGCTGGACCCGGACACCAAAGCCCCCATGCTGGATGCAGAGGGCAAGGTCATCATGGAGGAACGGGAAGTCGAGATTCCCATGTTTCGCCCGGTGAAGGTGTTCGATGTGAGCCAGACGGACGGCAAGCCCCTGCCGGAGCTGGCATCCTCCCTGTCCGGGAATGTCCAGAACTACGAGGCTTTCATGGAGGCCCTGCGCCGGTCCGCGCCGGTGCCGCTCTCCGTGGAGCCGATGGCCGCCAACATGGACGGCTTTTTCTCGCCGGACCAGCAGCGCATCGCCATCCGGGAAGGCATGAGCGAGGTGCAGACCGTTTCCGCTGCCGTTCATGAGACCGCCCACAGCAAGCTGCACGACCCGAAACGGGCGGAACCCGAACCCACCTGGAAGGTGGTCATGGTCAGCGATGGCGGAACCAAGCGGGACTTTTCCCAGGGCTTTGCAACCGAAGCGGAAGCGAAACAGTTCGCTGCCGATGCAGACTGGCGCTTTGTGGACGAGAATCAGTTCGAGTGGCGGCTGGAGGTGGAGGAAGATCACTCTGCCGAGGTCCAGGCAGCGAAGGACCGGCATACTGAGGAAGTCCAGGCCGAGAGCATCTCCTATGCGGTTTGCCAGTATTACGGTATCCAGACTGCCGACAACAGCTTCGGCTATATCGCCAGTTGGAGCCAAGGCAAGGAACTGAAGGAGCTGCGGGCCAGCCTGGAGGTTATCAATAAGACCGCCGGTGAGCTGATTTCCGATATTGACCGGCACTACAAGGAAATTTGTAAGGAGCGCGGCATTGACCTGACCGCCCAGCCGGAAAAGGCAGCGCCCCAACAGGAGGCCGCGCCGGAGCTGCCCCCGGAGGTCGCTGTTCAGCAGCCCACAGAGGAAACGCCTGATGCACCTGCCCCCAGCGCCGAAGCCCAGGAGGCCCTGTTGCTGGTTGATGATGCCACCTATCTTCATGTTCAGTCCTGCGACACCGGCTGGGACTACACGCTCTACGACGCCGCCACCAGGAAGCAGCTGGACGGCGGCCAGCTGGATGCGCCGGAATTGCCGTTATCCACCGCTGCACTGAAAATCTGTGAGATGCACGGCATGGGCGGCCAGTCCATTCGCTATGCACCGCTGTCCATGATCGAGACCTTGCAGGAGGCGGCAATCCAACAGATGCAGGCAGCGGCCCAAGCCGCTGTGCCGGAAGTCACCCAGCTGCCGGATGCCCCGGAGCAGGCGCTGGACGAATACCCCATGCCGGACCCGGCGCTGACCCAAGACGATTTGGAAAAGTGCGGCTACCTGGACAGCGACCTTCTGCCCCTTTCCAAAGAGCGGGCCTACGAGCTGATGGCGCAGGACCTGACTGTGTACATGGTCCAGCAGGGAGAGAATCCGGCGATGGCCTTTGATACCGCCGACCTGGACGCCCACGATGGCATTTTTGCCGTCACCCGTGAGGAATGGGAGGATAGTCCCTCCTTTGATGCTCAGGTCATGGACCGCATGGACCACCAGCAGGAACGGGAGCAGGCGTTTCTCAACCACAAGGGCGATTGCTATGCCATCTATCAGGTAAAGCACACCGATGAACTGAGGGACATTCGCTATGAAGGGCTGGAATGGGTCAAGTCCATCGGGCGGACTGTGCAGCGCGATAACTACGATCTGGTCTATACTGCGCCGCTCACACCCGGCGACCTGAAAGGCAGCGTGCTGGATAATCTTGAATACCGCTTCAACAACGAACACCCTGCCGACTACCGCCACCCGTCTATGAGCGTCAGTGACATCGTTGCCATCAAGCAGGACGGCAAGGTATCCTGTCATTACTGCGACAATTTTGGCTTTCAGCAAATCCCCGGCTTCCTGCCGGACAATCCGCTGAAAAGTGCGGAGATGACGGTGGAGGACGACTACGGCATGATCGACGGCGTTATCAACAACGGCCCCAAGGAGCCGACGGTGGCTCAGCTGGAACAGCAGGCCCGCAGCGGTCAGCCCATCCCTCTCATGGATTTGGCGGCCGCCGCCCACCGGGAAGATCGGGACAAGAAGAAGTCCGTCATGGACCAGCTGAAAAGTCAGCCTAAATCCGAACACAAAAAGACAGCGCCCAAAAAGAGCGCGGAAAGGGAAATCTGATATGAATGCTTTGACTTTTGAGGAAACCAACCTGCTGTGCATCTACAACCCCGGCAGCCGCCTGGGAGCCATCAAGGCGCTGTCCGAGATGCGCGGCTATCTGGAACCGGACGAGACCGAACTGCTGGCCCTGACCGACAGCACCCTCGCCAAGCTCCGGGCGATGACGGACGCCGACTTTGATGCGCTGGAACTGTACCCGGATTTTGACCAGTAACACCCTGTTTTGACCAGCCGGGGCGGCCACCGTGCCGCCCCTTTTCGATTCCTGAATGGAAGGGAGGACAGACAACCATGCCAACCAAAGCAGAAATGTACGCGCAGATGGCGGAGAAGGTGGCGGTCCAGCTCACCGGCAGTTGGCAGGAATGGACGGCCTTTCTCATTACCGCCAGCCGTCTCTATAAATATCCGTTCCATGAACAGATGATGATCTACGCTCAGCGCCCGGACGCTACCGCCTGCGCCGAGTACGACCTGTGGAATGACCGCATGGGCCGGTATGTGCGGCGCGGTTCCAAGGGCATCGCCCTGGTGGACGATTCCGGGGACCGGCCCCGCCTGCGCTATGTGTTCGATATTTCCGACACCGGCACGCGGGAACATTCCCGCACCCCCTGGCTGTGGCAGCTGGAGGAACGGCACATTGGGCCTTTGTCGGCTATGCTGGAACGCAACTACGATGTGAGCAGCAACGACCTGGCCCAGCAACTGGCTGATGTGGCCGCCAAGCTGGCGGAGGAATACTGGGACGAACACAGGCAGGACATTCTCTATATCGTTGACGGTTCCTTTTTGGAGGAGTACGATGAGTACAACATCGAGGTGCAATTCAAATCCGCCGCCACCGTCAGCATCACCTATGCCCTCATGTCCCGCTGCGGGCTGGAACCGGAGCAGTATTTCGGCCATGAAGATTTCATGCCGATCTTCGACTTCAACACCCCTGCGGCCATCGGGGCGCTGGGCACGGCGGTCAGCCAGGTAAACCAGCAGGTGCTGCGGCAGATCGGCGTCACCATCCAGAACTATGAACGTGAACAACTCGCAGAAAGGAGCGTCACACATGGAGAACAATCTGACTTACACGAGGAACGGAGATTACCTGATTCCCGACCTGAAGCTGAACGAGCAGCCGGAGAAGCCCCTGGGCAAGTACGGCAGGATGCGGAAAACCTATCTGAAGGAGCATCGGCCGATCCTCTACAACCAGCTGCTGATGACCGAGAAGCTGTACCCGCATCTCATCGAGATCGACGAGACCGCGAACAGCCGCCTCGAACAGATGATGCCGCAGCTGGCCGAGGCAGCGGGCGCGACGGAGGCGCTGAAAGCCCGCGACCCGATGCAGTGGGTGGGCCTGATGAACACCTGCAAAGCCCAGGCGGAGGAGATTCTGCTGGCGGAACTTATCAACAGCTGACCTTAAACCTGTTCCTCACCGAAGCGGAACAGATTCAACAGATTGACGAAGCAGAGAGTGTGAAAACACCCTCTGCTTTTTCTATGCCCAAACCGGCTGCGCAGGCGGAACCTGTGCGCCGGGCGCTGACCCAGGCGGAGATCGACGCCGCCATCCAGGAATGGAACGGCCATATCGAGAGTAAGCACGCGGTTGTCCGCTACATGAAGGACCACGCCCGCGAAAAAGACACCGCCGCTTGGCTGCGGCAGGAGTACGGCGATGCGCTGCCTGCCTTTCCTGTCACAGCGGATGGTGCGGCGGGCGATGTGCCGTGGCCCAAAGTGCAGCGCCGGATCGCCCAGCTCATCAAGGAAGATCGGTTCTATACCGAAGCGGAGCAGGACCGTTTTGACAACATCGACCCCATCGCCATCCGGGAGGCCCTGGCCGAGCGCGGCATCGCGAACGGCCAGGTGGTGGACCCGGAAAAGCTGGACAATGACCCTTTCATACAGCAGGTGATGCAGGATGTGGAGGCTGTTTCAGCCAAGGAACAGGCCGAGACGGAGCCGCCTGCGCCGGACTTATCCGGCCAGCCTGTCACCCGCAAGGGAGACACCCTCACCATCGGCAGCGGCGAACCTACCCATGAGATGGATATTACCGTATCGGATGAGGAATACGAAGCCATCCGGCAGGCTATCCCGGAAACAGACCCCCCCACCGCCTATGATTTCACGACACCCCCTTACCATGTGGGCGATACGGTCTATCTGGAAAATCAGGAGTACCAGATCACTGAGCTGCGGGAGGATTCGGTGCAGCTGCTGCCCTCCGGCATGGCGTATCCCATCTACCGGGCCGAGAGCCGGGAGCGGTTCGAGACGCTGCTGCGTGCGGATGTCCGCAATGAAGCCATCAACGAATTTTTGCCTGTAAACCCCGACACGGCAGACCAGGACCTGCGGGACGTGCTGGCCCACGGCCTGATCGGTGCGCCGGATAAGGCTGAGCTGTCCGAACTGATGCGCACCGGCAAGTCCAACAGTGAGATCGTCCAGTGGCTGGGCCGGGCCTTCCCCGGCATCATCGAGACGATGGAGCTGGAAACTGGAGACACCGCCGACTACCGCACCACGTCCGAAGGTATCGAGCTGGAAGTGTTGGATGCAGACGAAAAGCGGCTGGCCATGCTGTTCTTCCGCTGGGATGAGGTTGCACCCCTGCTGCGCGGGCTATATGCCCGTCAGCTGGACGGCTTTGGGCAGGAGCAGATCGAACCGGCGGTTGAGGCTGCTGCCACCGTTGAGGAGCCTGCCGGAGCTGCCAAGACCGTCGAGGAACCCGCCGCCGAGGCACCGGCGTTCCATTCCGAGACGGTAGCCGTCTACCCCGGCGACAAAAACCATCTGCCCTATGACGTGGTGGTGGAACGGCTGCACTTTGACCGGCCGGAACCTACGCCGCCCGAACCAACGCCGGACGTGGAGCCTGGCGAGAAGCCGGAACACCCGGTCGCCATCCCGGTCAACGGCGAGTGGCAGACCTTCCCCAACCAGCGGACTGCCGAGCAGGCGGCCTATCAGGAGTACCGGGACAACCTGCGCCGCAACGCCGAGAACTTCCATATCACCGACAACCATCTGGGCGAGGGCGGCCCCAAGGCCAAGTACCAGGCCAATGTGGCGGCAATCAAGCTGCTGAAATACCTGGAGGAAACCACCGGCCAGGCCACGCCGGAACAACAGGAAGTGCTGTCCCGCTATGTGGGCTGGGGCGGCGTGGCGGATGCCTTCGACCCATCCAAAACTGCCTGGGCCAAGGAGTACGCCGAACTGAAAGAGCTTTTGACCCCGGAGGAATATGAAGCGGCCAGGGCCTCTACCCTCAACGCCCACTACACCAGCCCCACTGTGATCCGCGCCATTTACGACGCGGTAGAACAGATGGGCTTCCGCACCGGCAACATTCTGGAGCCGTCCTGCGGTGTGGGCAATTTCTTCGGGATGCTGCCGGAGAGCATGGCCGGGAGCCGTCTGTACGGCGTGGAGCTGGACAGCATTTCCGGGCACATCGCAAAGCAGCTCTACCCCAAGGCCGACATCACGGTGGCAGGATTTGAAACCACCGACCGGCGGGATTTTTACGACCTCGCCATCGGTAACGTCCCTTTCGGACAGTATCAGGTGAACGACAAAGCCTACAACAAACTGGGTTTCAACATCCACAACTACTTTTTCGCAAAATCGTTGGACCAGGTGCGGCCGGGCGGCGTGGTGGC
>OBCZ01000162.1_pt1 | contig 9820 bp, 9 predicted proteins | sample 1496071 | NCBI WGS metagenome assembly OBCZ01 (sample SAMN01760941, study PRJEB22395) | human gut metagenome
TCTGTATCAAAATCCTCATAGTCAGAGCCCCCGGTAGCAGCTATAGTATTGGTTAGAGTAAGGCCAAAAGTTACATCGGTCATTACATCTGGAACTTTGTCGAATTGGTTTGCCGGTATATTACCGTTTGCACCATAGGTCAGATAATACTGTCCCTTAATGAGTGAGCCTATAGTTGGTTTTCTACCGAACTGACCATCACCGAATACCAGATACGGAGTGAGAGTAGTATCGAGTTCTACCTTGTATACCTTATCACCTGGACCTGAATAAGCAAAGGTATCTACCAGAGTCCAGGCCTCTCCACCAATGGTAAGTACCATAGAACCCTCTACATACTTCTTATCCGTAGGTAAGTCTCCCAAAGTTATGATAATATCATGAGAGGTATAAGTACCCAGTTCTACTTCTTCCACGGCCTCTTTCTGAGCTACCGGTACTTTATAAGTATATGTACCCCTTTCAATAGTTACATTGCGAGTAGTTATCCACTGTTTACCATCCTTTGAATTGAATATAGTGTTCTGGGGTACTTGTATATCTACCGGGAAAGGACTCCCGTCTTGCATATATACTGTTAAGTCTACTGAAGATGGGATAGCTGATTTTATGTGGTAATCTACCAGCTTAGCATGCTTGTACAATGACGAGTACCTTCGGCAGGTTGGAAGGAAAGCTTCTCTTGCCATGCCATCAATGTAGTAGTGTATCACCTCAGCAATACCTGCAAAGATTGAGAGTGTAAGTATGAATATATTACCTTCACTCATATCCGTTATCTCTGGAACCCTTTCATTCAGAGATTGAATTAGTTTGGCTTTTATGTCATTATATGACCTCTGAAAGGGAGTGAGCCAGGGGTTGCTAGTAGACATTTGTTGTGGAATTATTTAAGTTATACTGAAAGTTTAACTCTTCTACCCTCCGAGAGTTCTGCACCTTGAAGTATATAAGGAGTCTTATGGATTCCTTAGTGGGTTTCAGAGCAAATACCTTTAATGCCGTTATCCTTGGTTCCCAGGCTGCTATACCATCCTTCACGAAATTTTTAATCATGAGGTTGAGAGCACTTGTGTTAGGTTCTTCCAAACATTCCCAGGTTCGAGAACCAAAGTCTTCTTGTCTGAATCTTTGGCCTATTTGATAGGTTAAGATAGCTGTGAGGTTCTGCTTTATTAAAGCAACATCTCCTCGGAGTATATACCATCCTATCTTTGGTACTACTCTGCCATCTGGCAGCTGTACTGATTCTAGTTTCCCATCGCTCCCGACTGCTTGTTCAAGCTTTATAGGGAAATAGGCACCACTACCAATACTGTTGAGTTGATTATAGTTTGCCATCAGTTAGGTTGTTTAATTGTTTCACTTTCAATATCCTCCACCTTAGTCTCTTCCAGTTTAGAACTAGCCCAAGATGCAGCAGCAGTTTTCAAAGCAGCACCTCCGTCTTGAGGTTTAGGGGCCCAATTAGTGAATGTCTGCTTTATTTTATTTAGGTCTTGCTCGATTTTGTTTAACCTTTCCACTACTGAATTGGATTCAGGAATACCAACTTCTCCCCCCTGCATTATAATGTTATTCGCATCGACGTTTATGTTACCGTCTAGAGACTTAACAATTATATCTTGTTGGATTATTGCAGTTAATATTCCCGATTCACTTTCATCCAGTATAATCTTATTACCCTTGGGAGTAATAAATCCCAATACATGAGGCTTATCCAATTCCGGAGGCATTTCTCCGATTGCCCACCCATGATAAGACCATAGGGGATGTCTTGGGTCTCCGTTTTCAAATTCCACATATACTATAGAACCTTCACGAGGAGACAACCATTTGAATCCCGAACCAGGACCTCCCTGCTGATGTTTGGGATAGGCCCATACTTCTACACCTCTTAAGATACTTGGAAGGTGTACACATACCTTGTTTTGAGAGTCAGGGTCATCGGAGGTTATTACTATACCTCGATAGGTAGAATAGAACCTTCCAATAGCCTCTATACCTCTCTGTTGAATCAGTTCATATAAGGTCATTGTTCTCTTGGGCTTATGTTCCTACCAACTTGAAAATCCATCCTTGAATCTACTTCTACCCTGTAATCAGTGGGGTTATCAGGATTCTGATGTACTAATATTTGACGACCTGCTCTTTGGGGATTTTCTTTGTCTTCTTTCTTCCAAGTTGAATCTCGGTATCTCTTTACTTCTTCTTTAATCCTACTGGGTATCTTCCAAGCACCCGTAGTATAAGACTCTTCAGCTATGTCATGAGCTTTTTGGAATACTTCCTGAGTATTGACAGAAGTAGATATTCGATTCAGTATAGAGTTACGTGACTTCTTCTCAAAAGTAACCTCAGTGAAATATCCCCCGGTATCAAAGCTATGTTCAACCTCTTTTGCATACCAGTCATCGGAATATCTTTGACCGACATTCTTTATCTCGATAATCTGAGAAGATTTCATGTTGGGATTGCCTACAAACTTAGCTTTAGCCTTAATCTGACTATTCACTGATTCAATGATGTCATTAGACATAAAGCTACCCATGGTCATGAATAGAGGGTCAGCTACCACTCGTACACCAGGTACTTGTATTTCTACCTCCATTTCTATTAATACCTTCTGTCCAACCTGATATCCACCAGCTGGTTGTATTATAGTTTTATCGGATGTTTTTTGTAAAGCTCTGTACCCAGATTTCCAGTTCCTATCATCTATAACTTTATTATTCTGACCTTTAGCATAATCTTTAGTACCTCTAGTAGAATAATCTATAGGGTCAACTAATATCAGTACTTTCCTTTTAATAATGAAGTTAGATACTTCATCGGGAGGCTGAGGAAGCTTAGGCTTTTCCTCTTCTTTTACCTCTTCACCCGAGCTTACTTTTTGAGCATAGCTTTTTATAGCATTCTCAAACTCTTTCAACTCATCCAGATACTTTTTCCATTCAGCTTCTATCTGAGAATTATAAGTTTTAACTTCTGCCTCAGTTAAAGAAGGATTTGAAGCTATCTTTTGTTGAGCATCAGTTATAGAACTGTATACAGGAGGTTTTTTAGAAGGGTTGTTTACTTGACGACAAATGGATTTGCTTGGTACTATAGCTCTTTCAAACTTTGCCATTCGAGTAACATCTCTTGGCTCCATAAGTATCTCAGGCTTATTCCTTCTTACGTAGGCGTCTGGCTTACATGGGTCATCATTGGTAGGTATACATTGAACTACCTCTGTTTCCACAGTTTTAGTATCAGGGTCTATACTTGAAGCTTTACCAGCTTCTATACTTTGTACGTATTTAGTTTGAACCCTGAACTCTAACAGTTCTCCAGTTCCACCAGCATAGGTATATGCAAATACCGTTTTACCTGACTGCTTTCCATTGTGTATCTCTATCTTGTTATCACGAGTGTCTACAAAGTTAGGACCTCCTGGCATAGCCTTAACTATACCCACTAACTGAGAGTATTTGTTTAAGAATGTAGCCGAACCTGCAATTACAGTACCTTCTGCAAATGTGGCCGGTATCATCTTTAACTTATATCTATCAGGGTCCTGAGCAGGTTTAGAAAGGTTCTCTGGAGTCAATTCAAGTATTTTTACTCCTACTAACCCATCATCTATCTCCTCAGAGTTTTGTATTTTTGTATAACAAGGTAAGCAAGGCTTACTTTTCTCTTTGCTCTGTTTTGCCATCACATGGTTGATTATCGGTTATTACCAGAGCTGTACCAGCTTTCTGAGAGTAATCCGTTACAATTAAAGGCATCTTACCCAAGGCTAATTCCTTGAATACCTCTAAGTATTCGGTTTTATTACCCACGAATTTTGAAGGTTCGGCTTCCAAGAACATCTTTGCATCAGCAAATTCTATGGTAAACTTTACCCCCTCTGGTGTAAACTCTATCTGATGACTCTTTATGTTGACCAATCTTACTGGACCAGATTTGAAAGAGCTGTCACTGAATATCCATCCCCACTGTATCTTCAAAGGCATCTTGAACTGTAGAGATGGATGGTCCACTATTCCCACAAAGTCAGTTACTATAGTAAACTTACCTTTGTCTCCTTTACCTTCTGTGTACTTGTAGTTGAAGTTCTCGACTTCCATACCGATGGGAATGCCATTGAACTCGTCCATAATAGGAGAGCCAGCTCCATCGAATATGGCAAGGTATGGAGTACCATTACCGTTTACGAGAATGGGTTTACTATCCTCCATAATTCGGTATGATTAACTCCATATCCTCATGAACATCTTCGAAAGGATTGAGAATATCATTGGCATCCGCAATTACTCCCCACATTCCAGAATCTCCATAGTATTTGAAGGCGATGTTTTGGATTGTTTCTCCTTCAAGTACCGAATGAATTATATGGTCTGAAGATATTGCAGATATATTCCTTTCCAAAGATACATCCCCGTCTGGGAACTTTATTACATAACTGTCCTCATAGGGACTTGTTCCTGGGATAGTAACCATAAGTATTTAATTTTGTGTGCCTACTCTCTCCGTATCGGAGTTTTCTAGAGAATTTACTTCCCCACCATCATAGATTACTCCAGGCGTATACTGCAACTTACTAGCAGGGATTATTTCTTCCCAAGTTCGATTGTTTTTAGTTACCCTTTTGAAGGTGAGTGTTTGGGTTGCACAATTAGGTAGTAGCTTAAGGTCAAAAGGTTGACTTACAGTACTTGCAATCCTCTGACCAGTCTCTGGGTCATTATCATACCTTTTCCTCATACGAGCTGCATTTTGAAAATGAGTTAATTCATATGGAGCTGAAGCTAGTATGAAAAGGTCGTCTTCAAATAATCCAGAATTACCCCACTGAATTCTTAGGGTAGGGGGTGATGCAGAATAACCGTCAGCTCTTGCCCAGGATTCAAGCAATCTACATTTATTCACCACATCGTCTCTGTGTTCAGCATCTACTGAATACCAAGAGATGTCGAATGTTATTGTATCTTCTCCTCCAGTGTAGAAATAAAAGGGGTTATTACGTCCCATGGATTTAACTGCAGCCCAAGTAGCATTAGGTTCTACTCGTAATCTGTCAGGCCTGTTTTGAATCACTAAACTTACAGCGGGTGATACATTCAGGTTAGCAATAACAATGTCGTTCTTTATCAGTTCAGAAGTCAACTTGTTTGCTACAGTATAATCTATGGACTTAGCCTTCAAAATCTGTTCAGGAGAAACCCCAGCTGTTTCAGCAGCTATACGATTCTGAGTCCAAGGGTCCTGAGCCTGAGCTAAAGAGAACGAACCCTTTCGGGCTACATGCAGATTCTTTGCGTCATGGGCTTTACCCGTCTTATTGGGTTCTGCCTTAGCCATTGGAGAAGTAGCCCTGTTTATGAGTATCAGGGCTCTCCATACTTTATTGAGAGGAGATTGGAATATCCTCCCTTGCTCAAGGTCAACTACTTCTTGAGCTACTTTTCCTAAAGGTTTTCCTATGAGCGATGCCATGATTTATTAGTTTACTCCAGCAGCTACATTTATCTCTGAATCTCTTTCACCAAGGTACTCTTCCAGGAACTTCTTACCATCCATATTGATAGTTAAGTGAGTACCTCTATTTTCCCGATTGTTGAGCTTATCAGTATAAACTCCGAGCATCTGTACTAACCACCGTATCTCTTGGATAGTTAACATTTGGAGATTATCCTTTTGTTTATAACCCTCTCGGCTGGCTTTGATAGCAGATGCCAGGTCATTTGTAGCCCTGGTATTTTCATCTTGAGCAGACTTGTTACCTTTAATAGCACTGTATATCATGGGCCCAAATATGGATATACCAGTAATAGCTAACCCAAGTGGACCTCCGAATAACCCGAGTAATCTAGAACCAAATCCCAGTATGCCTCTACCCACAGAAGCCAAAGCTCCTCGGGATGCCGCACCTGCTGCTGCCCCTGCAGCGGTACCCATTAAACCCCGAGTCATCTGACCCGCATTAGTAGTAGTAACCATTGCAGCAGGTACTGGAGTCCATCCAGAAGCTCCTCTACCAGTTTGGGCATAGTATCTACCATTGGCTCCCATTTTTGCTGGAATATTACCATTATAGAAATAACCTGGTAATCCAGCCATACCCGCAACGGTAGCCGCACTTGCTCCGATACCAGCCTTCCTTTGAGCTATGATGGCTCTTTCCATGTTTAAGTAACCCTGAGCAGACATAGTGGCTTGAGACCAGCCGCCCATCATTAACCTTATCATGGTTTTGAAGGATACTTGAGAGTCACCATTCAGTAATAACCAACGTGCTCTCAGTCCCATCCAAATAGAACCTATCTTTAAACCAACTGCAGCTATAGCAGCAAATCCAGCTATCCACGGACCAAATGGAGTTGCCATTAGGTCACGAAGCTGGGATATTGCCCAACCGAGCATATCCAGAAATCCCATTATAATAGGATTTTTACCCAGGGCTTCACTGAAAGTAGTCATAAGATTCTCTGCAGCAGACTGAACAATATCAATTTTACCTGCAAGGGTTTCCATTCGTTTCCCTACTACCTCTTCAGCAAATCCCGCAGAATTGTTTTGTATCTTATTTAACAGGTCAAAGTAACCTTCAGTATCACGCATGATTGCAACTGCAGCACGCATACCACGTACACCGAAGATACTCTTGAATACAGCATTCTGGTCTATAGTAGACAATCCTTGAGTAGCTTCTTCTATTTTACCTAAGATTATGGCAAAATCTTGAAGGTCTCCATTAGCATCTACAAAATCCTGTTTACTCAGTCCTAATCTAGCTAAAGCCTTAGCTCCCTTGAAGTTAGGGTTGGTTAATGACTGAGTCAAGTAGTCTGCCATGTTTCTTATAGAAGTACCTGCCATAGAACCCTGAATACCTGCATTACCCAGAGTACCTATCATGGCAGCTACTTGTGGTAACTGCTGTCTCAGAGTTACCATGGATGCAGCTGAGTATTTTATAGATTCAGCTAAGTCTGCCATGGATACATTTGATGACATAGCCGCCTTAGTAAGCTGGTCTCCAACTACATTAGCTGCATTTTGACCCTCTAATTTGAAGGTCCTCATGATATTGGTCAGTAAGTCAGCTGTGCCTCCTTTACCTCCCAACTCCATGCCCGTGGCATTAGCCATCATGGCTGCACCAGATATCATTTGCTGAATCTGGTTTGCATCATTACCTGCCATTGCCAAGTATTTCATACCTGAAGCTATATCCCTTGACATGAACATGGTCCTTAAACCTAATGTCTGGGCAGTTTCGGATAACCCAGACATTTGATTTTCGGTAGCTCCAGATATAGCTCCCACTGAAGTCATCATGTCTATGAAATCAGCTCCGGTTTCTATAGTAGTGGTTAATGTTGATACTATCGAACTGGCCACCCCACTTGCCATGTTAGCGTACGACTGAACTGCGGTTAAGTTAGCCTGTACAGCATTCTTAGCATCCCTATGTAAACCTCGGATGACTGAGCTAGCTTCTCTTGCCTGGTTTGAAAACCTATCTTGAAGGACAAGGGCCACACCTATCTCTAGTTGTCCTGCAGAAGGACTACCACTTGTAAAAGCCATATAGTTTCAGATTTATCGAACAAAAGAGAGCTGCCCTACTTTCCTTTGGGCAGCTCTTTTTTAAGTGCATCGTAATATGCTTCGGCAGCTTCTATAAATTTCTTTCTTCGCCGCCAGGGGAGCTTTGCTAGAGTGTTAAAGTCAATACTAATATTAGCTTTAACAATGTATAGATATACATCTTCTAGTTCTCCCGTGGGTAGAAAAAATTATCTACCGCCATCACTGGTACCATAATCTTCTGTCCCGTTTCGGGGTCTTCGATTTGAGTAGTACCGTGGAATAGGGGGTCAAACCCTTTGATAGCAGACCTTATGTCCATCATATCTTTTGGGCTGAACATCCGGAAGTTCTTCACGGGTTCATAGTTGTCACCAACCCTCAGTTTGAGATTACGAGCGACTAACTCCTGATTTTTGGTACGTTCACTTGCGGGGAGATTTAAGACGTAGGCTTCCCCGCGGGCATTGAGGAGGTCGAAGCACATCTCTTTCCCACTTTTAGTAGTGAACTGTATTTCCGAGGTTTGTTTAGGTACTGGGTAGAATGGGATAGCGTTAGGTTTTGCTTCCATCTCTTCCATAGTTGGAACTACACCGTAGTCGAAAAGGAACTCTTCCTGAAGGTTTATTTCATAGTCTACTTCACGAACTTGACCATCGGCTGGACCATCCCAAGCATACCTGAAGTCAAGTATTTCCCCAAGAGAAAACACCCTGGAATTTACCATGATTGCATACCTGTCGAGTGAGGGCATTTTCTGCACATCTTCGGGGGTAAGCAATCGAGTTGCTGTTATATCAGTATCAGTTACAATGCCTGCAATGAACTTTGATATGTTCATGAAGGTTTTGGCATCTACCGGATTAGAAAGGATATCATCATCCTCTCCATTCTGTTCCCTTATAGTTACCTCGTAACCACTGGGGAGTTTGAAGGTAAGTTTCTTACCATAAAGTGTTTGGTCTTCCATGTTGTTGAGTTGTTAAGTGTATTCTTCTGAATATAGTCTTGGATAACGAAAAAGGGAGAGTTCATTGCTGAGCTCTCCCTTGGTGATTCACTATTACAGCTTCTCGCAAGTATCTACTGAGAACTCTAAATCCTCCAGAGTGTTATCCGAACTCATTCGGTCTAAGTCCTGTCCGTTTACCTTGCAAGGCCATACTCCGGTGCAAGTCCAGGAGTTAAGGATAGATACTCCATCCTCGGCCAGCTCATTGATGAGTACGGTTTCCTTATACTGACTTGGGGTTAAACCTCCCCCGAGCAGCATATCCTGTACTGACATCAGCCAGTCCCATAACCATGTATCTGAACCAGAGGTTGTCTCCAGCTTGGATGCAGTTAAGTTACCAACCGATACTCGGCCGCCGGTCTTTACGTCGTAGTTTACATCCCCGTGTGCAACCTGTTCGATACTTATCTCAGGTACAGTTACCTTCTGAAAGAGGAATGGGTTAATGGGATGCTTGACAAATATGATTTGCCATAAGAACTTCTTCCTCGGGTTTTTTACTTTAGCTCCTGCCATAGTATTTATTGGATTTATTTGTTAGTTATTCTGGGCAGAGATGGATACTTCACCGGTACTCTTGTTTACAGCAATGTCGATGATAACATCCATTTCGATATCCTGCATTGGAACAACCTCCTTATACTTCAGCTGAGCCCGATATTTACCCTGGCGAACGTCGGCCTCATTGTTTATCTGAAGCTCTTCGTAACTCTGGGCATCCTGGTCACCTATCCACTCATAGGAAGTGATGGCATTGCGGGTCTGAAGGTCATCCAGAATTTCTTTTGCTTCGTGATAAATGAGTTTCCACGTCTCGAAGGTATTGGGCTCTTCGATGTAGCTCTCTAAAATCGGCCGGAGGTTTTTCTTCAGATAGAGATTGAGACGAACTATGGAGATGAATTTCTCCGAATCGTCTACTGGGTTCGAAGTGAAACCATGCCAGAGCATAGTGCGCTGACCCTGGGTCCTGGTGTTCTTTATTACGAACAGGTTCATGTACCACTGAGCGAACTCGTTAAGAGTATCCACTTCAGCAGGTCCTCCCAAGTTCTTCATCACCGGACCGAGTGCCGATACGATTACACCCCGGTTCATACCGGAGAACGAATACCAGGGACCGTAGGTAGAAGCGCAGATGGCATCGAGTCCCACTACCGAACCCAGCACATCGCATTTCTGGAGAGAGCCATTCTCGTTGTAATACAGATCGGAAGAGCG
>OBCZ01000165.1_pt1 | contig 9753 bp, 7 predicted proteins | sample 1496071 | NCBI WGS metagenome assembly OBCZ01 (sample SAMN01760941, study PRJEB22395) | human gut metagenome
TTCGACGTGTGCTCTTCCGATCTAAGGGCTACTACAGAATTCGGATTGCAATATAACTACCAGATGAGACCCGAATTCACGCGCATTGTAGCATCTGCCGGATGGAGCTACAAATGGGGGGTACAACAACAGCGTTCGCAGCATCGCATTGATTTGCTGGACATCAACTATCTGTATATGCCCAGCATAGACCAGACATTCAAAGAGGATTATCTGGAGAAAGACGAGAACTACATCCTCAAATACAATTATGAAGACCGCTTTATTGTCCGCACCGGCTATAGCTATATCTACAACAGTGCCGGAAGAGCATTGATGAATAACTCCGGTATCGGAAATTCCTATACCATCCGCCTCAATTTTGAATCGGCGGGTAACTTGTTGTATGCTGTGGCAAAGCTCGGAGGAATGAAAAAGAATGCATCGGGGGAATACACTTTGTTGAACATTCCTTTTGCCCAATACCTGAAAGGCGATTTTGACTTTGCCAAGAATCTGGTCATTGACAACCGCAATTCATTGGCATTTCATTTTGGTGCCGGTATTGCCATTCCATACGGCAATGCAACAATGCTTCCATTTGAGAAGCGCTACTTCTCCGGCGGCGCCAACAGTGTGCGCGGATGGTCTGTACGTGATTTGGGGCCCGGTTCTTTCCCCGGCGATAATAACTTCATGAACCAGTCGGGAGACATCAAGCTGGATGCCAGCATTGAATACCGCACACGGTTGTTCTGGAAATTCAGAGGAGCCCTCTTTGTAGATGCCGGGAATATCTGGACAATACGGGATTATAAAGACCAGCCGGGAGGTCAGTTTAAATTTGACAAGTTCTATAAGCAGATTGCCGTGGCATATGGTTTGGGATTGCGTCTTGACCTGGATTTCTTTGTATTGCGTTTCGACGGAGGTATGAAGGCCATCAATCCGGCTTATGAAAAGAAAAAAGACCGTTATCCCATTATTCATCCTAAATTCAGCCGCGATTTTGCTTTCCACTTTGCTGTGGGATATCCGTTCTAATGAAAGTTGAAAATGGAAAGTGAGAAATGCTTATTGGGCATCTATGTACCAGCCACTTTCCATTTTCAATTTTCCATTTTCCATTAATTAAAAGCGTAGTACGTGCCAATCATCGTCGCCTGACGTGCTGCTGCCACACCTTGGGCATCCAGCGTCACTGTCATTTCCTCACCGTTCGGAAGGGTCATTTGTGCAGTGCCGTCATTGTTCATTTGCAGCAATTCTGTGCTGACACCATCGGCAACAACATTCCAAGTATTCAACTCTTTGTTGTAAATGAGTTCCATAGAAGCAGTCTCACCTTCTTTGGTGATAGAATAGCCGTTTTCAAGTGTCTCTACCAGGTAGTCACCGTTTTCGCCTTTCACTTTCTTTACATCACCAATGCTGGCCATAGGGTTTGAACCACTCCAGAATTCGATGGAGTTGATGACCAATGCATCGGCCAGATAGCAAACGCCATATACCGGGATAATATTGAATGCCAGATAAACCAGTTCGTTTACAAACTTGGTACCAATACCTTGATTCCAGCTGACCAGTTTACTATGCAGTCCAAAAGAACCGATACAAGAACTGAAAAGAAACGAGCCGCAAATCATTACGGTCGCAGCCATCTTCAAATTGAACTTTTTCATAATCACTCTTTTTTATTTTACTGTGTTTAATTAGCTTTATAGCTCATCGAGTTATTTTAAGCATCCGCAAATATAGGATTTTTTACGAAAATACATCCTATTTGAGCTTAAAATCTGTTTTCAGTAAAACGGAAGTGTCTATTTACGAGCCTTTTGGAAAAGAGCTTTTCTTATCCAGCGGTCAACGGCAAACTTGCCCGGACCTATGATATACATCAATATGAACACTACCAGATATACAAAAGCCAACTCTTTCGTGGCAAACGGGTCATTACCATGAATTACAAAAAAGGCAACAGCCATTGTAAACACCATTGGTATCATAGCCAAACGATAGAGAAAACCTATAATGAATGCCATGGAACATGCCAATTCACCAAAGATAGCCAGTCCTAAAGACAGCGGACTGCCTACACCCAGCGGGTCAGGGAAAACGGCCGACAGCTCTTGAAAGTTAGTCCACTTCTGGATACCGTGGTTCATTAATAATATACCGAATACAATTCTTGCAATCAATAGCATAGCAGATGTTGCCGTTCCGTCCGGTTTGGCGGGAAATAAAAGTTGTTTTAACATATTCATTCGTTTTTAAGTTCGTATATGAACTATAACAAATATTACTCAATAAAAGTTTACTCCCGCTTCAAGGGTTTGATGATAATCCGTAAAGACGGGTCATAGGTAAAGTAACTCCACATCCAGTCTACGAAGATGAAAAGACGGTTCTTTACACCCACAATACTCATCAAATGGATGAATAGCCACACAGCCCATGCCGGAAAACCGCCAAAACGCAGTTTCTTAAGCTCGACTACGGCATGATTGCGGCCAATGGTCGCCATGGAGCCTTTGTTTTGATATATAAACGGCTGTAACGGCAGGCCTGTTTCTGCACGCTGCAAGTTCCTTATCAAGTTGCGGGCCTGCTGGATGGCTGGTTGCACCACTTGCGGGTGTCCTTTGGGATACTCCTCAGAAATCATAAGGGCCGTATCCCCGATAGCGAAAATATTGGGATATTGAGAAAGACGGTTATAAGTGTCCACCTTCAAGCGGTTTCCCGGTCCATAGGCATCGGCAGGCAATCCTTGAAGGCTGTTTGCCTTGACACCGGCCACCCAGAATACATTTTTGGTATCGATGGCAGTCCCGTCATTCAATGCCAATTGATAATTCTCGTATCCCATCACCCGTTGGTTCAATTTGATTTCCACATCACGCTTCTTCAGATAATCGGCCACTTCTTTGGAAGACTCTTCTGAAAAAGCAGACAAGAGCCGGGAAGAGCCATCCAACAAGATGATACGCATCTCATTGATATTCAAGTCCGGATAGTCTTGAGGAAGGACAAACTTCCTCATCTCGGCCAAAGCACCAGCCAACTCTATTCCCGTAGCTCCACCGCCTACAATGGCAAAGGTCATCAGACGCCTGCGATCTTCTTTATTACCGGTGTTCTGGGCTTGTTCAAAACTATCCAATATCTGGTTTCGGTTGAACAAGGCTTCCGAAGTATTCTTTAGTGCCATGGTCTGTTTCTCCAGCCCGTCGTTTCCAAAATAATTTGTGTTGCAGCCGGTGGCAATGACCAAATAGTCGTATGCCAGCGTGCCGATGGAAGTCTCCAGCAGATTGTGTTCCGGGAAGACTTGCTGTGCTTCACAAATACGTATATGGAAATGCTCTCTTTTTTTGAAGATTTTTCGGTATGGGAATGATATGGCACTCGGTTCAATACCTGCTGTGGCCACTTGATAGAGTAACGGTTGGAAGATGTGATGGTTATTCTTATCCAGTAAAACTATCTGAAACTTGTTGCTTTTCAATTTTCGTGCCAGCTTTAATCCGCCAAAGCCGCCGCCTACGATTACCAGTCGTTTCTGTCCCTCTTTATCGGGAATGTCCATTGCTGTTTTCATAATTCAATATCATGTTGTTCTTTGTAATATTAAAATAACAGTATAAATCGAGGAAAGTTCTATAAATGATGTAGTTAAAAAGAGTAAACCCCACATGCAATGTAGAAATGAACATTAAAAGAGAAAAATTGGAAACAAAAAGAACAGTAACATTGTTGTAATGAAGAACATAAAAACTAACTTTGCCACGGAAGTTTTCTACAAGTAAATGGACACTAAATTGACAAAATGGATATTACCAATATTGATGCTGATTACAGAAACGGCTGTTCATGCACAAACACACCTTGCAGAAGCAAAAAACTCTGTGGACTCAATTTCTACGTATCCGATAGACTCGCTTCCCAAGAAACGCAGTTTTTTCGGAAAAATTTTGAATTACTTCAACGATGCCAACAAAGAAAAGAAAAACAAGAAATTTGATTTCAGCATTATAGGCGGGCCTCATTATTCCAGTGACACCAAATTTGGAATCGGACTGGTGGCGGCAGGACTCTACCGTACCGACCGGAACGATAGTATTCTCCCTCCGTCCAATGTCTCTCTGTATGGGGATGTCTCCACAGTGGGATTCTATTTGCTGGGAGTACGTGGAAACCATCTGTTTCCCCAAGACAAATACCGGTTGAACTACAATCTGTATTTCTATTCTTTCCCAAGCCTTTACTGGGGACAAGGATATGACAATGGAGCCAATGATGACAATGAGAGTGAATACGATCGCTTTCAGGCGCAGGTTAAGGTGGACTTCATGTTCCGGATGGCACGTAACTTTTATATCGGTCCGATGACAACATTTGATTACGTGTATGGACATGACTTTGAAAAACCGGAATTATGGAAAGGAATGAAAGCGCGTAGCACCAACGTGAGCTTGGGGTTTTCCTTGTTGTATGATTCACGCGATTTTCTGACAAATGCCTATAAAGGATATTACCTACGGATAGACCAGCGCTTCAGTCCGGCCTTTTTGGGAAATAAATATGCATTCAGCAATACGGAACTGACGACCAGCTATTACCAGTCCGTGTGGAAGGGTGGGGTGTTGGCAGGCCAGTTCCATACTCTGCTGAACTACGGAAATCCGCCCTGGGGACTGATGGCAACATTGGGAAGTTCCTATTCTATGCGTGGCTATTATGAGGGGCGCTACCGTGACAAGTGTGCAATGGATGCCCAGCTGGAACTACGCCAACATGTATGGAAGCGAAATGGAGTTGCCGTATGGGTAGGGGCGGGAACCATATTCCCGAATTTCTCGGAATTGGAGGCCAGGCATATTCTTCCTAATTATGGTTTCGGCTACCGCTGGGAGTTCAAAAAGAGAGTAAACGTACGTTTGGATTTAGGTTTTGGCAAACACCAGACCGGATTTATATTCAATATCAATGAAGCTTTTTAGAGACATAAAAAAATGGTTCGACAATCAGGAACATTTGTTCTATCTGTTTCTGGTCATTCTGATAGTGCCCAATGTAGTGCTATGCTTTACAGAACCCATATCATGGACGGCAAAGATATGTAATATCCTGCTACCCCTTTCTATATATTATGCTGTAATGGCTTGGTCGAGAAACTGTGGCAGGACATTCTGGCTGCTATTTCCGTTCATCTTCTTCGGAGCCTTCCAGCTTGTATTGCTGTATCTTTTCGGTCAGTCCATTATCGCAGTGGATATGTTTCTGAATCTGGTGACAACCAATTCGAGCGAGGCGCTGGAACTGCTGGACAATCTGATACCTGCCATCGTTATTGTGGTAGTGCTCTATATACCTGCATTAATTCTGGCAACCATATCCATTGTACACAAACGCAGACTGTCCGAAGCATTCATCCGGCAAGCTCGCCGTCGCACTCTGTATGTGTTGTCTGCCGGAATATTATCCTTAGGCACTGCTTATTTGACAGATAACCGGTATGAGCCGAAATCCGAACTGTATCCTGCCAACGTATGCTACAACATAGCACTTGCTTTTCAACGGACGGCCCAGACGCGGAATTATCACAAGACCTCTAAAGATTTTACCTTTCATGCTAGAAGTACTCATCAGGCTGATGAAAGGGAAGTATATGTAATGGTGGTGGGAGAAACCTCACGGGCATGCAACTGGGCTTTGTACGGCTACGAACGGGAGACTAACCCGGGACTGTCGGGCATTGGCGGACTGACAGCTTTCAGCCATGTGCTGACAGAATCAAACACTACCCACAAGAGTGTTCCGATGTTGCTGTCACCGGTCAGTGCTTCCAGTTTTGATTCCATCTATTATCAAAAAGGGATTATCACAGCATTCAAGGAAGCCGGTTACCAGACCGCCTTTTTCTCGAACCAGCGCTATAACCACTCATTTATAGACTTCTTCGGCAAAGAAGCCGACACGTATGATTTCATTAAAGAAGATGTGGGGGATTCCAATTACAACCCCTCTGATAACGAACTGTTGAAACTGGTAGCAAAAGAACTGGGCAAAGGAGTTTCCAGGCAATTTATAGTTCTCCACACTTACGGTTCTCATTTTAATTATAAAGAGCGCTATCCGGCAGAGCAGGCTTTCTTCCTGCCGGACATGCCCGTTGATGCGGAAGTGAAATACAAAGACAACCTGATTAATGCCTATGACAATTCTATCCGCTACACGGATAATTTTCTGGTTCGTCTGATAGATATGCTTCGAGAACAACATGTCAATTCTGCCCTGATATACACTTCAGACCATGGAGAAGATATTTTCGATGACAACCGGCATCTCTTTCTGCATGCTTCACCGGTACCTTCCTATTATCAGATACATGTGCCATTCTTTATTTGGATGTCCGACAACTACCGGCAGAGATACCCATCGTTATTGGAGGCCGCACAAGCCAATAGGCAGAAGAATGTATCTTCCAGTGCCTCATTCTTCCAGACAATGCTGGAAATAGGTGGAGTGGAGACCCCATACCGGAATGACTCTTTATCTGTCACCAGCGCTCTGTTTATCGAAAGACCCAGAGTCTATCTGAACGACCACAATGAAGCCCGCACACTGGATGATGTCGGTATGCTCAAGGAAGACTTCAAGATGCTGGAAGAGAAAGGCATCAGGTAATCAGGGAAAGAGAGCAGGCTGTTGCTATTTTGCCCTGATTCTTGATATAAAATTCTGAATCACCGGATACATCTCCTCTACCGTATTCAGCTCCATGCAAGCCGTCTCCAACGGGCACCAGCCGGTCTTGTCACGGTTAATGATATGGGGAACCTCTTGGGCAAAAGTCGTTTCAATTCCTGCTTCGCACAGCAATGCCAGCGCAGGAGTGCTGATTATATCGGCATAGACCGTTTTTAAAGCCTCCCAGTACCATCAAAGCAGCGGCACCTTTCCCTATAACCTTATCGGCAATGGCAGCCCCCTTCATAAATGCAGAATCTGCCTGGTACAAATCATACAAATCCGCTACTCCCCGTTGGGTGAAAGTACGGACTTCCTCCCGGTTCTTCATAACACAAGAGTATCCTCCCTTGTGCAGTATGTCAATGATACTCTCCATTTTATAAAGTCTCTTGTTTCAACTGTTCTACAAATTTGTCAATACGATGCAGTTCTTTGGGAATATCAATCGTTTGCGGGCAATGCGGAGAACACTGGTTGCACCCGGTACAATGGTCGGCCTGCCTCAGTTTGGGTACACTTCGGTCATATCCTACGAGAAAAGCACGGCGTGCTTTCCGATAATTCTCATCCTGGCTGCTTTCCGGCACATTTCCTTCATTGACACATTTATTGTAATGTATCAATATGGCAGGAATGTCAATTCCATACGGGCAAGGCATGCAGTACTTGCAGTCGTTGCAAGGTATGGTGGGGTACTCCATCATCAAATCTGCCGTATCATACAGATACTGAGTTTCCTCTTCCGTGAGTGGTACCAATGGAGAGTAAGTACGGATGTTATCCTGCAAATGTTCCATATAAGTCATGCCGCTCAGCACTGTCAGTACATCCTGGGGAGAACCGGCATAACGGAATGCCCAAGACGCCACACTGCGTTCGGGTTCGCGCTGCTTCAGCCGTGCCACAATATGGTCGGGGACATTGGAGAGCCGCCCACCCAGCAGAGGCTCCATAATGACAGCAGGGATCTTACGCTTGGCCAGCTCGTCATACAGATACTCTGCCTTGAAGTTGCTGCCCGAAGCATGTTTCCAGTCCACATAATTCAACTGTATTTGTACAAAGTCCCAATGAACTTCACCACGGTCATGCATCTGCAAGGCATAGTCATAGACTTCGATATCTCCGTGGAACGACCATCCCAAACGGCGGATGCGTCCTGCTTCACGCTCCTTGACAAGAAAATCAATCATACCGTTGTCTATGTAGCGTTTGCGGAATTGCTCCATGCCACCGCCACCAATCATGTGTAGCAGATAGTAGTCTATATAGTCCACCTGCATATCCTCGAACGACTTACGGTACATGGCGATGGAACCCTCGCGAGTCCAGGTATCAGGATGAAAATTGGATAGTTTGGTGGCAAGATAGAACGATTCGCGTGGATGGCGTTTCAGAGCTATTCCCGTAGACTTCTCACTCCATCCTTGTACATACATCGGAGACGTATCGAAATAATTCACGCCATGGGCAATGGCATAATCCACCAGTTCGTTTACAGCATCCTGGTCTATCATTTCCCCTTTTCCATCCGGAGCAGGAACGGTAGGCCAGCGCATACAGCCGTATCCTAAAATAGAAACTTTGTCACTCCCCAAACCAGGAAAACTACGATAGGTCATTTTATCCGTCGGAATGGGGCCCAATACTTTACTGCCTTCACTGCTTCCTTCCTTAGAACCACATCCATAGAGGGCAGCAGTAGATGTGGCGGTTGTAATTCCCACTATCTTCAAGAAATCACGACGGTTCATATTGTTTTTATGATGTTCTTCCATACTTATAGAAATTCTACTTTGTTATATAATTCGATGTCTTTCATGTCCTTCCACATAGATGGCACTGAACGGACGGGCCGGACAAAGATTCTCACATGCCCCGCAGCCGATACAACGCTCCACATTGATTACCGGAATCTTTGGAGAATCCTTGTCTTCAGGTATACTCGGCACCATTTGTATGGCTCCCGTCGGACAATGGCGTGCACAGTTGCCACACTGCACACCATCCGTCAGTGGTATGCAATTTTTCTTTACCCACACGGCATGCCCTATCTGAACGGATGATTTATCAGCTTTGGTTATCGGACGGATAGCCCCTGCAGGACATACCTCCGAACATTTTGTACATTCCGGTCTACAATAGCCGCGTTCGTATGACATTTCCGGTTGCATCAATTTCCTTAAGTCTGCAGAAGGACGAAGAACCTGATTGGGACATGCCGACACACAGAGCTGGCAGGCCGTGCAGTGTTGCGCCATATTGCGGGCACTCAATGAGCCGGGAGGAGTGAGGGGAGTGCTTCGCTCAAGAATCTTCTTATCTTCAATGGCTGCCAGTCCTCCGTCTACTTTCTTTTCCTGCGCTTTTAAAACAGAAGTGGCTGCAACCAGAGCCGTTGCTGTGAAAAAACTGCGGCGGGTTTCGTTTATCTGTTCCGAATCTGCCTTGCCCGCAGCAGGTTTACCGAAAGGATGATACTTGTAGGAAATGGCTCCATGCTTGCACTTCTCAATGCAGTTCATGCAAACCACACACCGGCTTGCATCAATCTGATGCTCCTTAAAGTTGATGCAGGCTGCCTTGCAGTTGCGTGAACAAAGACTGCATTGGTTGCACTTTTCCGAATCTATTGTGATGCGGAAAAGCGAATAACGTGAAAGGAAGCCCAAGACCGTTCCTACCGGGCAAATCGTATTACAATAGGTTCGTCCGTTGCGTCCGGCCAGAACAACAAGCACAGCCAAAGTAGCGGCAGCAATAATAAAAGTCGGCAGGCTCTTCAACCATACATCCGTTTCATAAAAGGCATAACTGTCTGCCCGTTCAGCCAGATAAGCAAGCAGATTGTTGCCCCATTGCCATATAGGTTGAAAAAGATTATTGGCAATACGTCCGTATGCACTATAGGGTGCAAGTAGAGCAGCCAATGAACCAATTCCGGCAATCAAAGCAATGATAAACACACCCAATACGCCATAGCGCAGCCAAGATAAGGCCGGAGAATAAGAGTAAGGA
>OBCZ01000177.1_pt1 | contig 9420 bp, 9 predicted proteins | sample 1496071 | NCBI WGS metagenome assembly OBCZ01 (sample SAMN01760941, study PRJEB22395) | human gut metagenome
TATCCCAGACAGCCAATCTTTTGTTAACCTTAAATCTAATACTATGAAAAACACAGTACAAAGATACGTACTTGCAGGAGATATCCAAATTTTAGCGGGTAATCAGCGGATATTATAACATGGTTTAGTAGAATATTATTTCCGTTAACTATTAACATAAATAATATTCAATTTAACAGAAGAAGGAATTAATATTCCTCATCAGTGATTGCAAACTTTAGTCATGTCCACTGTAAATCCACCATTGGCGGGTATAAATTTTCCTTTTCTTTTAAGAAATTCTATCAGGGTATCTACATCCATATTGTTGGCAGAGCAGGTGAAAAAACGCTGCTGCTCGCCGAATTTTTGGATAATGGCTTCTCTCAATGATAACCCAGGATAACTATTACCTTCCATCATGTGAAGGACTTCATGTGCATGTAATTGTTCCATAATCTTTTTTTGTGGCAAAGATAATATGATATTCTAAGTATAAGTGTAACATATGTGACAAAGCCCAACACACATATCCGGATATTTGCTTTTACGTAAAATAACACTTGTTACGACTATGCTAAAAACCTCAAAAAAAGTAAAAAGGTTTTGCTTCTATACCATTGTAAACTAACTTTGGGAATCAACTTTTAAATGAATTAAAGCATATGAAAAAATTAATCTTATCTATTGCACTATGTTGTGCAGCTACGAATTTCTTTGCGCAGAATGCTGACCCTGCCCAGTTGGTCAACGATGGTAAGGCTGCTCTTGAAGCTAAAAATTACCAGGAAGCTTACACAAAATTTAGTACTTATCTGACACAAACAAACAACCAAGATTCCGTAATTGCATATAACTGTGGCGTTTGTGCCGATAAGATAAAGAAACCTGCCGAAGCTTTGAAGTATTTTGATATTGCTGTACAGAAAAAGTATAACCTGGCAAATGCTTATATAGGTAAAGCCGGTGCTTTGAAAGATTTGAAGAAAAATGATGAGTATGTTGCCACTTTAAAGGAAGGGCTGGAAGCAAATCCCGGTAATAAGACATTGACTAAATTGTATGCCACTTATTACGTAAATCAAGGTATCATGGCGCAGAAAGCCAAAAAGATGGATGCAGCCGAAGAAGCATTTAAACAAGCCATAGCTATCCAAGCAGATAATGTAAATGCACTTAACAGTCTGGGTTCTTTGTATTATAGTAAGGGTGCCAATACCATGAAAACAGATGTAGAAAAAGCAAAAGTTGAATTCAAGGAAGCCAAAGAATATTTGGATAAACTTATTCCATTGCTCTCTGCGGACAAACCAGCTCAAAAGAAAATGATGGATAATGCAAAAACGATGTTGAACTTCATCGACAGTCAAGTGAAATAAAAGACTCATATATAAAAAAGAGGCAGATATCTGAATTGATATCTGCCTCTTTTTTTGCGTTATGAAATGACTATTTAGTTCTTCTCAGTACAACAGCTGTACGTGCCGGTATGTAAAGCTTCAGCCACTCCTTCTTGTCTTTTTTGTAAAGCGGGTCGTGGATGGTAAAATGTTTGATGGTATCATCCGTCAAACCATTACCGCCATAATCTGGATTATCTGTATTCAAAATAACTTCATAAGTTCCGGCAGGAACCAAGAAACCGTAATCAGTAAAAGACTGCTTAGGGTTGAAGTTGAATACAAAAATCAAGTCCTTGCGCATATAGGCCAATACCTGGTCACCGTCATTATGCCATATTTCTTGGACCGGAGTAGCCTGGAAGTTCTTTATGCTTTTTACAACTCCCAACATGGCAGCATCAAAGTCACCCATATAATGATATGCCAGATTCTTGTTGTCCACCAAATTCCATTGGCGGCGGGCATATTTACAAGACCAACCGTTACCTTCACGGGGGAAGTCAATCCATTCCGGATGTCCGAATTCATTGCCCATAAAGTTAAGATAACCGCCATTGATAGTAGTCGCAGTCAGTAAACGTATCATTTTATGGAGAGAAATGCCTCGATTTACGGTATAGTTCTCGTCTCCTTTCTGCATGTGCCAGTACATATCCGCATCAATCAAGCGGAAAATGATGGTTTTATCGCCCACCAAAGCTTGGTCATGGCTTTCCGCATAGGAGATGGTCTTTTCATCTTTGCGGCGGTTGGTCACTTCCCAGAACATGCTGGATGGCTTCCAGTCTTCATCTATTTTCTCCTTGATTGTCTTAATCCAATAATCGGGAATATTCATGGCCATACGGTAATCAAATCCGTAGCCGCCATCTTCATATTTTGCCGCCAGTCCGGGCATTCCCGATACTTCTTCGGCAATGGTGATGGCTTTGGCATTGACCTGATGGATAAGCCGGTTGGCAAGTGTCAGATAACAAATGGCATTGTCGTCTTGATGTCCGTTGAAGTAATCTCCATAATTACAGAATGCTTCTCCCAAACCATGACTATAATATAACATGGAGGTTACTCCGTCAAAGCGGAAGCCGTCGAAATGATATTCTTCCAGCCAGAATTTACAGTTAGACAGCAGGAAGTGAATAACTTCGTTCTTGCCGTAATCAAAGCAAAGTGAATCCCAAGCTGGATGTTCCCGACGTCCACCGGGATAGAAATATTGATTAGGATCACCGGCAAAGTTACCCAAGCCTTCCACTTCATTCTTCACAGCGTGTGAATGGACAATATCCATGATAACGGCAATCCCCATACTATGGGCTGTATCAATCAACTCCTTCAGTTCTTCCGGAGTACCAAAACGGGAAGAAGCGGCAAAGAAACTGGAAACATGGTATCCGAAGCTACCATAATAGGGATGTTCCTGGATAGCCATAATCTGTATGCAGTTGTAGCCTTCTTTGGCGATACGTGGAAGAATCTTTTCCTGAAATTCCTTATAGCTACCGACCTTTTCCTCCTGCTGAGACATACCGATATGGCATTCATATATCAATAAAGGATCTGTAGATGGCTTGAAAACCCGCTTTTTCATTTTATAGGGTTTCTCCGGAGCCCAAACCTGGGCACTGAATATTTTAGTCTGTTCGTCTTGTACGACACGTGTAGCCCATGCAGGAATGCGTTCACCGCAACCACCGTCCCAATGTACCATCAGCTTGTACAAGTCACCGTGTTTCACGGCATCAGCAGGAAGCTTGATTTCCCAATTACCGTTTGCTTTACGCTTCAAGCTATATTTTTTTTCTTCTTTCCAATCGTTAAAAGTTCCGACCATAAAGATTTGGGTTGCGTTAGGCGCCCATTCACGGAAAACCCAACCATCGTCAGTACGATGCAGGCCGAAATAGAGGTATCCGGATGCAAAATCAGACAAGGTTAGTTTTCCTTTGTTGGTCAATTCCGATTCTTTGTCTATGGCATGTTGATGACGTCCGTTGATGGCATCGGCAAAAGGTTCCAGCCATGGGTCATTCTTGATTAAATTCAATGTTTCCATAAAGAGGATGAGTTTTGGATATTTGATAAATTTACGCTTTAACTTTCACAATTATTTTTTTTACACCGTCAGGGGTAATACCCGGAGCATGCCCGTCCTGAGGGAAAAAGATAGCAAACATTCCGGGCTTCACTGCAATATAGTCCTCCGCCAGTCCTTCAAAAAAAGTGATGTCTTTTTCCGCATTGTAAGGAGCATCAACCGGAAGGCAGTCTTGGGCGGCGGTATAACCCATTATCTCCGTACCGGACAAGGGTATTTGAATGTCAATATAGTCTTTATGGGTTTCCAGTTTGGCATTTTCTTTTTCTTTTGGGTTTGTCTGCGCCACGTTGACCAGCAAGTCCTTTCCTTTCAGTTCGGTCTTGCCGATTTCCAAAGAGTGCAAGTCATGTGATTTTAAAAAATCAATGGCCTGCTCAAACAGAGGATGCAGCAAAGTATATTTTTCTATGTTTTCAAGTCTGTCTATAACCATAATTCAAATGTTTTAAGTTAGTTATATAGGTAAATTATTCAAAGTCGTCTATGGTGTAATTCACAAAATCAGAAAAACGCTTCATCTGCTTGAAGATGTCGTCTGTACGATCCAAAAAGTCTGGAGCAAGAAAGAAGCTGTCCGGCTGGCAGCAGGCAACCGTATACTCTTTACACTGAAGGTATTTCAGATAGGGATAGTCCTTTGGAAATCCTTTTGGAGCTGTTTTTAGAAAATTCTCTCCGATGACGGGAAAGTATTGCTTGAAAGCAGGATCTTCCACTATACTGCGAAATTCATCTATATTGTCGTGTACCGCTTGTCGCAGAGCTCTTAACAAGGGCGGGGGAGGACAATAACTTCCACCGGCCAACAAGCAGTTTCCCGGTTCCAGATGCACGTAATAGCCACAATGGTCGGATTTCTTTCCTTTCGCATTGATATATCCTCCCAGATGTGTCTTGTAGGGAGTTTTATCTTCGGAAAAGCGTGTATCACGATAAATACGGTATGTACAGTCCTTTGCTTCTATACCACGGATGCTTTCATCAAATAAAGAGATACGGGAGATAATTACTGTAAGCAAGTTTTCAAACTCGCTGCGGGCGACTTCATACTGTTCCCGGTGAGAATTGAACCATTCACGATTGTTGTTTGCAGACAGTTCTTTCAAAAATTGAAATATAACAGGGATATTCATATCATATTCTTTCCTTATTATCTGCCAAATTTACGGATAATATTTCTAACATGCTACAAAGAAGGGTAAAAAAAAGCATCGGCTCTGGTAAACCGATGCTCCTTACACATTTATCAATCAAACAGACGCTTCTGTTTTTGATGTACTTACTTATCACAAGCGGGTACGTCTCTTTTAATTAATCTTATATCTAATACTATGAAAAACACATTTATATAACACAACAAATTGGAATTTTGTTCATGCAGATGAGGATAACTTTAGCATAAAAAAATGGGTGGGTCATTTTATTCTGCATCCGGTTTGCACTATCTTTGCAAGAAAATATGTAGAATATGGCCGAATATAAATTTGATGAAGATAGCGTTAAAGCGCTGATAGCTTGGGCAAAGAGCACATCTTTCCCTCAAAGTGTAACATTGTCTGATGCTGAGAACATAGTGGATGTGAAACGTTTTGTGCAAGCTAACCTGAGTGACATAGATGCACATTATCCTGATGATTTTTATAATCCTGCCATCACGCGGCTATATCGGCTGAAGGAATATATGGAAGAGAACAAATAAAGACTTGGCACTGATTATGCGGAAAACCACGAAGCGATTAAGAAATCCGTGTTGTTCTGCATAATCAGTGCCAAATCTAATAAATCACCAGAGTTGTGATTCCGTTATAGCTTTATCTTAAGTATCTTTCCTCCATATCCTTCGACGGCCACATTAGTAGCCTTATAGGGAAGCAGACTTATGTTTTCTTCTTTTCCGCTGAGCAGCTCCGTAGCTTTGTACTGGTCCATCTGCGGTATTTGCAGGAAGTCAAAAGCATGAGAAGGAATATTTATGGCAAGGTCTGCCGAGATATGGTCGAAGTTCACGACGAACAGCAGCAGGTCTCTCTCAAATTTGCGCAGGAATGTATATTGCTTATGTTCATTAAAGCGCCATCCGTTGACATTGGCATACATCAAATCGAAGAAAGCCCCCTGAGAGATGGCCTTTTCTTCATTGCAAAGAGTCAGTAGCCGTTTATAAATGCTGTATAGGTGTTTCTGGTCCTCCGTCAGCATCTTGCCGTCGAACTTGCCGCCATTGCGCCAACGGCGGATAGTATCTACACTCCAATAGTCAAAGATGGTTGTACGTCCGTCCCGGCCGCTGAAACCTTCACTATCCATGCCCAGCTCACCAAACTCCTGACCGAAATAAATCATCATCGGATTGGTGTTCATGCAAGCTGACACAATGAGTGCCGGAATCGCCTTGCGTGGGTTACTGGCAAAAAAGTCGGAAGCGATACGTTGCTCGTCATGGTTTTCCAGAAAGTTCAGCATGCGTTTTTCTATACCTCCCAGACTTTGCCAAGAGCGGGTGATGGCAGTTGCCGATTCATACCCGCAAGTAACAGCCCGCAAGGTATCATAAAGTCCTACTTTGTCGTATAAATAATCAAACTTGCCACGGAACAAGTAATTCTTGTATTCTCCCGGGTTATAGACTTCGGCTATAAACAGCAGGGAGGGATATTGCTCCTTTACCTGCGGGATTGCCCATTCCCAGAACTCTACGGGAACCATTTCGGCCATATCGCAACGGAAACCGTCTATATTCTTTCCAGCCCAGAACAGCATGATATCCAGCATCTTGGTCCATGTATCGGGAATGGGGTCGAAATGGCAAGTTCCGCCGTTCTGATAATCCACTCCATAATTCAACTTTATAGTTTCGTACCAATCGGTGATGTTTGGATAAGCGTCAAAACGGTTGTTTCCGGTAGCTTTTGCCGGAAACTCCCTGTAAGGTTCGGCGGCTGCACCTTTCATGTCAAATTGGCCATGCAGTTCCGATTTCGGGATATAATAGAAGTTATTATATGGGCTGAACGCATAATTGGTATCATCGTTTGAACCCAGTTGTGAAGTGCCATCCGGCTGGGCATCCGAGTGATATTGACGGGCTACGTGGTTGGGAACAAAATCTATGATAACCTTCAGACCGCTACGGTGAGTGCGCTGCACCAGATTCTCAAACTCTCTCATACGCTCCGGTACGTCCTTGGCGAGATCCGGATCGACATCATAGTAGTCCTTGATGGCATAGGGAGATCCGGCTTTACCTTTCACAATGGCCGGATGGTCGGGTTGGATATTGTGACGGCGGTAGTCAGTTTGCGTAGCATGCTCGATGATGCCCGTGTACCATATATGTGTAGCGCCAAGCTTCTTGATTTCTCCCAACGCCTTGGCTGTAAAGTCAGCCATCTTGCCGCATCCATTTTCGGTGATACTGCCATTATTGATGCAGTGGTTATTGTTGTTTCCGAATAGTCGGGTGAACACTTGATAAATAATCAATTTGTTTTCGTCGTTCATTTCTTTGTTTTCTATGTTATAGAATGGTTGTTTTATTCTTTCCAAATGCTGCCTTTGTCTATGAGCAGACGTTCCAATATATCATTGGTCGTATTATATCCCTGCATGAATATCTCCTCCGCCTTTTCCAACTCTGTATTGCTGTATCCCTCCAAGTTATAAGGTTCTATCAGCAAATCAGCCTTCTCGCGTTCAGGAAAAGAGTTGGAGCGGAACATAAAATTATAGGAACGTAAGGCAATGCTCACAATGTTCATTTTATACTTGGTTGCCATCAGAGGGCTGACATTCACGGCAATCACTTTTTCGCATATACGGCGGAGGGTAGAGACAGGCAGGTTCATCAGCAGGCCTCCGTCCACGTAATGGGTGCCGTCTATATTGACCGGGGCAAACAATACCGGCATGCAACACGAAGCTGCTACGCGTTCGGCGATGTCACCCTTATGGAAATGTACCAGACGTCCGTGGTCCAGGTCAGTAGCTGTAATAATCAGAGGAATTTGCAGTTCTTCCAGTTTTTTGGATTTCAAATTGCTTTTCAGGAAATCGATGAATTCTCCCAATTCAAACAATCCGACTTTGGGAATCACCAGTTTGGTCAGGTCCTGAAACTTGTGCCCGGCAAAGTAGTCAAGAACTTTATGCGGTTCATTGCCGTCGGCGTAGAATACCCCGGCCAAGGCTCCGGCGCTGACTCCGGAAAGTATATTGGGCTTTATGTCATGTTCCAATAAGGATTGCATGGCACCCAAATGGGCAAAGCCTTTGATGAAACCGCCGCTTAAGGCAAAACCTATTGGATATTTTTTAGTGAACCAGTTGTTCGTTACTACTTCCATGTTGAAAATATGATATATTGTTCGGCACGAAATTAATGATTTTATTGTAGGGAGAAAGGAAAATAGCGGAAAAAAGTTCAAAGTATTAAGAGAAAAGTCTTCTCTATTAAGGAGAAAGTTTTTATCAGTTAAGAAAAAACTTTGTTTATGGTTTGCGGATGTCTATCCCAAGGCTTGGGATAGACATCCGCAAACTGGGAATATGTATCCGCAGTGTGCGAACAAAGTTTTAGGATTAAGGGATACTGTTTGAGAATATACGTTTATTTCTTTGCGATTGCTTTCAGCAGTGCATATCCTCCAAACCACTGAATCAGCATGCCCGGAATGCCCATACGGAAATCTTGTACAGCCAGAAAGAAATTACCGCACAGCGCCCATTCAAAGGCCGTACCGATAATTTGATAGGAGAGGATTACACCCAGCAATGCCAATAAAGAGATGTTCTTGGCATAGCGTGCAGCAAGAGCGGCGGCTCCGGCCAGCAGACCGGACTTTATAAGTATGGCCGGCAACACGGCTGCAGCAGGCATGGCAAAAAGCAGATGATTGATGACCGGAGACAAGATAGCCGTCAGCAGACCTACCCGGAAACCATATTTATAAGCAGCTATCAGTGTAAAGAAATAGATGGGAAGCAGCGTCGGACCGCCTGCCGGGACCAGATGGCAGAGTTGCGGCAGGGCAATGTTTCCTGCCACGAACAGCAGGGCGAATAGATAGGTCTTTACATTGCCGAAAAACAAGGAATAAAGTTTTGCAGATGTTTCCATTTGTATAACATTAAGTATTAGTTGATAAATCTATCTTTATTATGACTGTTTAAAACTGAAAAGGTTTAATCAAATCTTCACCAATTCATATTCCATGGTTCCCAATCCTATTTTCTCGGCATGGCGCAATCCGGCAAGCCAGTCCGTGTCAGGGTGCATCAAGTGGAACTTGTCGCATCCACACAAGTCGTCGTGCTCGTGTGCCGTGGCAAGGCAATTGTTACCGTGCAGTATCGGGGCTTGGATGACCATATCTGCACATGCCTTGTCCAATGCAACCGGGTCTGCCGAAGCCAGGATGCCGAGGTCGGGCACAATGGCGGCATCGTTGTGGTTCCAGCAGTCGCATTCGGGAGATACATTCATGATGAAGCTGATGTGGAAATGGGGCTTGCCCATAACGACAGCCAAGGCATATTCAGCAATCTTATAGTTTAGGCGCTCGGAGGTATCTTCAGCTCCCATCACGGCACCGTCGTGCTGGCAGAGGGCTACGCACTGTCCGCAACCTACGCATTTGGTGTAGTCTATTTCTGCCTTGCGGCTGGTATTGAGGTGCACAGCGTCGTGTGCGCAGTGCTTCACGCAGATGTTGCAGCCTATGCAGCTTTCTACGTCAATCTTGGGTTGCGAGGCGCAATGCAGTTCCAGCTTTCCGCCTACGCTGGCACATCCCATGCCCAGATTCTTCAAAGCACCGCCGAAACCGGCTTGTTCGTGCCCCTTGAAGTGGTTCATACTGATTACAATATCGGCATCGGCTATCGCTGTGCCGATTTTGGGTGCCGGACAATATTCCCCGTTCAGAGGGATTTCGCGGT
>OBCZ01000178.1_pt1 | contig 9358 bp, 7 predicted proteins | sample 1496071 | NCBI WGS metagenome assembly OBCZ01 (sample SAMN01760941, study PRJEB22395) | human gut metagenome
GCATAAACTCTTTAGGAACTATCTTCTGAACGGCAGAGCCAAGTTCTTTGTAAGCATCCCCGGCATCGTTTCGATAGCGAATCATTTCATCGTACACAAACCGTAATACTTTGACTTCAAAAGCCGGATTTATCCACATAGCAAATTTGATAAACAGAAGCGGATTCATCCAAACTTTATCGGGTGTTTTGCCTTCTTTCGTATTTCTACCCTTAACTTTTATAAGTAGTTGATTTTCACCAATGAGCATTTTTGCTCTATGGCTTTCATCCTCTGCAAGAGCTTTCAAAAACTCTGATGTATTATCAGATTCTAAGAATTTACTCATTTGCCTTCTCGGATTCCCTTCTACATTATTCCACTGCCGAAGCAATTCAGTTCCGTCAAAATAACCATCACTCGTGCGCTGAACCACAGAAAAACTATCAATGTATCGCACCATTTCTTGATTTGTTTTCATATTATAAATTTAGATTTTACTTAACAAAGATTTCTCCCTTTTACGGGAAAGTTCACGCTTGTTTTCTTCAAGTTCTTCCCAACGATTAATAATTTTGGCTCGTAAGTTTGCATCATAACCACTTGCGAGAAGAAGACAATCCTTTTTGGTGAGAATGTAACAAGACACTTCTTTGCTTCCACCGTTTGGCATAGGTTGAGGTCTTGATGATAATTCAAAACTGAATTGTCGTCTATCTTCCAGTTGTTCAAGGATATTGCGAATATCTCGCATTACATTTGAATGAGTTTTGCCCGTAATTTCTGCAATCTGTAAGGAGGTCATTGTTCTTTTTTTACCTTTTCCCTCATCAATAGGTATTAACTGATTAAAATTTTCCATATCTTTGCACTATAAAGTTAATGTTTTCCCCATCAGCGGCTCGGACATCTCCGCTTTTGGGGAATTATTTTGTCCGATCTTGTAGTAGGCAGGGAATCGAACCCCAATACGCCATTACTCGTACCTACTGAACCCTCCTTAATATAATAGTCACGCTTGACATAATAGTAAAGAGAAAGGGCAAATCCCGATGAAGCCTAATGTGGTTGTCTGCCTCAAAGAGAATGCCCTATAATATTTTACTCCAGTTCATGACAACCACGTAATGAACCTTACAGCATTGTTTCCAGCGCAAATATAAAGACGATATTTTCACCATACAACAACCTAAAAATCAATAAAATAAATTCGGTAAACATCAGTAACAAACGGTAAGAATCGGTAAATAAAAACAGTTATATTTACTCTAAAATTTAGACATAATATAAATAATGCACGTATCTACCGTATTGTGACGAGATATTGGTTACAATTTATGATACCGTTCAAATAATTTAGAAATATAAAAGACTGTAAATAAATATATTGCAGAAAACGTGTTAGTCCCCATTCTTTTTATATCTTACCATAACATTGCCTTCGGATTCTATTTTACAGTTTCCACCATGAACATATACATAAACTTTAGCCACATCGCTTTGCCTTACATGTAGTTTAGCCCGATCATATACACTTACAAAAACTTTGGCACAATCCTCCACTTCAAGAGTCAATTCACTATCATGCCGCAAATGGAGAGTAACAACTGTAAATTTACCGAAAGAAAGTTTGCCTGAACATTTACCGTTCAGTACATATACACCATTGTCGCCTCCGATCACTGGTTCATCAACAAAAATATGGTTTTGATGAAGCAGACTCCGGTCAAAATTGCCTTTTATATATTCCACCGTCGGATAATTGTGTTCAATACAAAAATCAATGCCCCGTATATACATTCCGATCAATTCTTGCTGGCTTTTATTGTTTTGCCAGTCACCTTGCCATTGTGTGCAGAGGCCATACGATACGGCATGACCTCTCAATTCACTATTCAATCTGTTCATAATCATATATTAAACTTGTTTACACCGTTTATATTCCTATGTAGTATATCCCTGATTTCTTCCACAAATTCCACATTCTTTGCTGTATTTATCTGTATCATTGTCAGTTGTTGTAATTGTGCTTGTGCTATTACATTATAGGCCGGGAACAATTCTTCAACCAATCTGCGCACATACTCCCGTTTAACACTCACGTCAGCCCGGATTGCATTTATATAAGAAGCCAAAAGGTTAGCGGTATTTTCAGTAACATTCTGTATGCCTTTAGATAAACCACTTCCACTGTCTTCTTCCTCTTCCTTCATACTGATACCATATTTCTTTTCCATATAGTTATTCAGTTTGTCAAGCATGGAATAGTAATCATCGGTTTTCTCACTTACCCCCATTAGATAGTCCGCAATACTTTCCAACTCCTTTTCGTCAAGAGAGAAATCCTTGCCGAAATAACCACTCATTCCATCCTCACCAAAAAGCATCTTTTGAAGCTGTTGCATGGCCGGTTCCAAAATACTTATTTTGAGAATGGAGTTCATAACATCACCCATAATGTCGGCAACCTTATTTTTGAAAGCTTCGGCACCATCCTCGCCTTTCTGCCATGCCTCATACAAGGCATCTCCCAACTGCGAAGCCCAGTCTTTCAAATTAATGCCATAAAGAGATTCGGCCGTTTCTTCGGCAAAATCCTTTATTTGCTGTTTCATCTCCGCAATCTGATTCTCATAATCAGCCACCTTGCTATCATCCGTCTTCTTCTTGTCAATTTCGGCTTGCCGCTGTTTCTCCAATTCTGAAAGTTGTTCTTGCATCAAGGCACGTTGATACCCGTATGCACCGCCTTCATCGTATGCCGAAACACGTTTTTGAAGTTTTTCCGCTTCCTGCTTATATTTCTGCAAAGACATCAAATCGAAGATGTTGATCTTCCCCTTATTGCGTATTGCCTCAATCTGATTATTTAATTGATTCAACCGGGTACGGTCATTTTCTGCATCTACAAGTTTTAGTTCCGTGCCACTGCCCAAGAAACGTTCAAGAATACCGTCAATCTGTTCGTATATATACTGCAACTGTTGAGCACGAAGTTTACTTTTTTCAATAGCCTTATCAAGCTTTTTGTCATGTGCTTGTGCTATCTTCCCAATCCAGTTTACAGCTTCACCGGCAGCGGCAGCAATACCACCAACTATTCCACCTTTAGCGAATCCCTGCCCGATATTGCTTATAGAAGACATGGCATCCTGCACATTACCCATCGTGTCGGCCATACCCTCATTGCCCAAAGCATCGAACATGGAAGACATCTGCCCTGCAAAATTGCCGACAAGTTCAGCACTTTCAGCGGCACTTTCTCCTATGGCTGCAATTTTTTCTATGGTACCCTTTTCATCTTTATCTCCACTGGAGAATAAAGAACGAATATTTTTTATGAGAGTGGCAAACGGATTCTTCTGTAATCCGGCCTTATATAAGTCTTGTATGGCTTTCTTTAACTTCTCAATTTGAGAATATTCTCCTGAAACATCAATCCGTTTACCATTCTCATCCAAATACCAAGAAGTAAAAGCTGTTGGCTTTCCATTCTTGTTTTTAGTTACAGAAGCATTATCAATAATCTGTTGCGCATAATCGGATGCTTGCTGTATCTGTCCGTATGATTTATAGGTCTGATCTCCAAATATCTGTTCCCATACCGGAAGAAGTTCAAGCAGTTGTCCCCTTAGTTTTGCCAGTTCCTCCTTATATTCGGTAAAAAGAGCTTTCTGTCCGGGAGTCATGCCTTCAACATTCCCAACAAGTTCATTATTTTCACCAATGAAGGTGCCGGTTAAGGGAGCATATTTCTCGCTTAAGTCCCGTATCTTTTCAGCGATAGATTTGTATTTGTTGAGGGCAGTAACTTCTTTCAGCTTTACTTCCAAACTATCTTTTTCAATAGCTTCTTTAGCTTCCTTCCATGCACTGAAAAACTGTTTATACAAAACACTGTCTTTACCTCCAAGTGATTCTGTGGCCTCTTGTTCGGTGAAAGTCAAAGGTATATATACCCCTTTATCCTTCATTTTCTTAGTTACCTTTTCAGCTAATTCCTCGGATTTCTTCTCATATTCAGACAATACTCCGAAAGCGTATAAAGAAGCATCCTTCTTACTTGCACCGGCATTGACAAGCTGCTTGTATATATCCCATTTCTTTGAAACATCAGACACGTACCTTTCAAGTTCCTTTGCGGCCTTATCCGAAGCTTCTTTCATAGCATTGGCATCAATATCCAAAAGAACTTTCCGTATAGAAACTTTCAATTCCCTACGTTCTTTAGTCTTATCGTCAAGCTGGTTAAGAATCTTATTCAATTCATCTCGATAATTTCCAATATCCACCGGTTCTTTACCTTTAAATAAGGAATCAAAAATACCCGATTCTTTAACCTTGCTGGCAGCTTCTCCCTTTCCAACAATGTCAGTCCACTTCTTATATTCAGAATATGCCTCCTTTAGTAAGTTTACCCGTTCTTTCAATCTTTCGGCAAAGGCATCCTTTTTGCTCTTATCCTTATTTGGATCAGTGAGAGAAAAACCGATTTCTTTAGCTCCTTTCTCACCGGCTTGCATTGTGTCGAAAGCCTTTTTATAATCTGATACAATTTGCTTCTGCCAGTCGGGAAGTTTTGACAAGTCAATAGCTCCAATACCTGACAAATCTATTCCGGCTTTAATCAATACCGGCTTCAATTGATTTGTTGTCTCTTTAGCTTCCTTATACGCTTTTTGTACTCCTTCAATAATTTTCTCTGAATCCGCAGAAACCTTTATTTGGGCTTCAAATTGCCCATCTGTGGCTTCATTGAACTTTTTCTGCAAATCAGAAAAACTTTGACTGGCTTCTGTATATTCAGCATTAATCTTGATATTGAACTCTTCTTCAAGAGTCTTCTCGTTAAAGAAGTCTCGCATATATTTCGGCATCTTCTCGAACGTATCAAAGAAAGAACTTATATCCAAACCGATAGCTATTTTCTGCGCATCACTCAAATTCTCCAAATCCCAGCCGGCAGCTTTCAGCCTCGACTTGTACCCAGATAGGAAGTCTTTCATATCCGGCAATACATCTTCCATATAAATACGCTTAGAGTTTTTCCACGCTTTCCGCAATTGAAAAATATCATCTCTATATCCTCCAGTGAAAGGCAACTCATTATTCAGGCTGGCCAATGCTTTGGGGTATTCTTTGAGAATGGATAGCTGTTCTTTCAGCGGTTTACCCGAAGCGGCTTTGGCAAAATCACCATGTTTGGCTATAACTTTCTGCATGGCAGTATAATACTCTATATAGCTACCAGCCATACGGTCTATAATCTTGTCTATATGCTTCTCTGCCTTGATGTAGTCTTCAATATTTTCACTAAAGCTTTCGTCAAAATAACCATCAGTAGCATCATTCGCATATTCAGATGTACCTCTTATGGCATTCAACAATTTATAAGCCTCTTTTGTATCATTCAAAGCATTCCGAAGCAATATATATTGTTCTGCAAGGCTTTTAACCGTATTTCCTTCATCATCAGTCTTAAACGTTTCATTAAAAGTGTCTGCCCAAACTGGAGAATAATCCTTTAATGCTGTTTTCATTTCTTCAATAGAAGAAATCAGTGAGGCATCATTCGCCTTAAAAGGATCAACATCAGCAAATTTTTGAGCTTCTTTCGTTAAATTCTTGAAACCGTCTTGTGCTCTTGTTGTCAGCTCGGAAATACGCTCGTTCATTTCGTCAGCCTTTTGCCCGGACTTATACCATAATTCAGTAATGGCAAAAAGTCCAGCGAACAAATACATGTATGGATTGAACAAACCCTTAAAAGCAGTCCAAACTTGTTTGGCTCCATAACTAAGCATTGTCATTGCCACACGAGCTTTTCCAGCTGACATAGCCACTTGAAGTTCAGCTTTTGATATATTAAGTAATTGGGTAATATGTCCTGCCTGACCTGATTTAATTTTCCCAAGTGTTATCAACCTCAACGCTTGTTCTTTGTTCAATGCGCCACTAACAGCCAATGCCCTCCATTCTGCGGTAGTCATAGCATTTCTTGAAGCAATCAATCCTTTTTCAGCGGCAGTTAAAGTGCGGTAATTGGAAGCCATCACTAAATCCGCTGCTGTTTTCTGTTTAGCTGCGAGTGTTCCTTTTATTAATGTAGCATTTGCCACTCCCATGGCACGTGATCCTGCATAAACCGCAACCCGATATGTTCCAAACGCAGCTGTGGCCGCTGTTATAAAAGGTACAATTTCTTTCCAATTTTGAGTAAGGGTGGTAAGGCTTTCGGCAGTCCATTTCAATGTACTACCCATTGACTCCGCAATATCACCAAGCATAATGTCAATCGCATCAGCCAAGTTCTTCCATTTGGATTTGACTGATTCTGAAAGAACTTCCTGCATGTTATGAAACATGCCACCATCATCCGTAAGTTCCCAAAGAACATCTTTTACGTCCTCAAACGTAACCTTCTTTTTCGAGATCATATCAAGCACTTCACCGGCACTGACAATGCGGCCTTCCAACTTACTGAATCGCTCGGCCAGTTTATCCACCATAGGAATGTTCGCTTCCGTCAATTGCCGCAATTCTGTTCCTTTCAAGAATTTAGCAGCCTTTATCTGACCGAAGGCCAATATGATACGCCCCATATCAACACCTACACCGGCTGATATATCAGCCAGCCTTTTCATGGTATCATACAATTCATTGTATGGTATAGAATATGCAGAAAGTTGCTTGGCATACTGATTCAAATCCATAACCCCGAACGGAGAAACAACAGCCAGTTTCTTAATCTGATTGAATATGGTTGTAGCTTTGCCTTCATCTTGCAGGATAGAGGCCATTGCAATTTTCTGATTCTCCAACTCACCACCAATATCAACCACTGCACGTAAGAAATTTTGTGCCGCATAAATGGAGTATAGCCCCAAAAATTCATTTCTTAATTGTCCGACAATACTCAACTGGCTGTTCATTGCTCCATTCATATTGAGAGTGGCTGTCATGTGCCGCCTTGCTGCATTGGCTGATCTCTCACGGGCATTAGCCAAATCCAGTTCCGCTTTGGCGGCACGGGCGGCTCTTTGTCGCGCAAGCTCACGTGCGGCTGCGGCAGAAGCCTCCGCTTTGGTTTGAATGGCTGCGGCTTTGGCGGCGCGTAAATTACTTGCTGTAAAGTTTGTATTCAACCCGGCGGCTTGCAAGGCGGCACGGACAGCTTGTGTGGTACTGGCCTTATCCACTACCACATTGATCTTAAACTTCTTACTTTGAAGCAAAGTCTTCATATCGCCAACCAACTTCTTCTTGTCAAAACCCACATCAAGTTTTGCCTGCAAGTCTTTGGTGATTTCCGCTTTCAATTTTTTACGTTGTTCCGCTGTCTTATCACGGAACAGTATATCAAAATATAAATTACCGAGATCAGCCATATATTATTGTGTTTGTGTTACTTATAATCATTAATGTTAATTGCTGTTTCTCCATTGCCATACTTATCTTTCCAGCGTTTGGCAGCATCCTCTATTTCGCTTACGGAAGGGGATTTGAAGTTCTTCGTATCGTGCTTCTTTTCCTTGTTGTCCTTGTCATAATCTGTAACCACAATAGACACATCCATTGCCAATAGTTCAATTTGTGCATTTGTAAGTACCCAATAAATACCAAACAAGGGCTTGCTTATTGGAATCCCAAATACTCTCAAAGGCTCTGTCAGCCACGGATAGGACTTGCCTATTTCCCACGTTTGTCCGTAGCTGGTTCGTGAAGGATATGCTCTGCTTCCTCTTTTGTCATTGTCATCATCGTGTCCTTCATCGCGGTCAGATATATGGTAGCAGTCAAGTAGTCTTCCACTGGAATTTTTTTTTTGCCGACGGCTATAACCTTCATCAGCTCATGATCTCCATATTGTTTGATATAAAAGAACCATCGCCACAAGAAAGGATAGAAGAACTTGATCTTCCAATATCCGTTCAAAATGATAGCGGCTGCACATTGGCAACTGATCTTATCATCATTTCCCGATTTCTGCATGGTACTGGTGAATTTGCGTATAGTCCCTCTTTTCAGCCATGAAATACCATATTTCTTTCCTCGGACTTCCACATAGTCCACACTGTCTTCCAACACATCATTCAATAGCCTTTCATCCTCCGGTGTAGGAAGTGTTATGTCATTCTTCTTTGTCATATTTTATCGTGTTTTATACGAAAAAAGGTGGTGGCCGGTATCAAGTAGCTCACCACCTTTTCGCTGATATGAATTTTGCAAAGTGTTATATCCTAAGTTTTTTATTCGGACACTTTTTTACGTAAAATGTAAATAGAGGCACCCTTAGCATCATTCAACGGAGAAACAGATACATTAAAGTACCCCGGCTTATCCTGCTCGCTGACGAAGTTGCTATACCCCTCAACATTCGGTAAGAACAAGGCTGTTTGACGGTCTTCACTACGCATGAAGAGTCCTCCGATTACTTTCTTCGGTTCGATATTGTAACCTTCACCTTCATAAGTCTCACCATCAATGGTAGCAGTCATAGTCACCGTTTCCGCTTTCTTGTTCAGTAACAAGTCATTGATCTTTCCTGCCACGGAAGGTACTTGAAACTGAATATCGGAATCTCCAGCATTAGCAATAGAAGTCCAAGTTGCTCCGGTTGTCAACTTGATCTTGGAAACATCGGCAGCTCCGGTATCAAATGTAACTCCGTCAGAGAGTACCGGCAGCTCCATATCAAAAGCCGCTAAAGTTGCGAGGTCACTATTGACTTTGGACACATAATAAACCTCCTTCATCTGATTAAAGAGCACCTTTAACTCTTCCAGTTTGGTAGTAATAGAAATCTCTGCCATAATCGTATCTTTTTAAGTTTGTGTCATTTGTTTATTATTAGCTTCGCTTGTATTATTAAGGAATGAAAACCGAGTCCGTCATTTCCTCCGGGAAGCAATCGTGGACTTACAGCTGAAAACAATTCCGTCACTATTGGAAATTTTGAAACCACTTCCATTTGCATTTCATCCAAACGGACTGTATTCTCAATACCGTTTGAGCGATCATGCGCAAAAACGTTTATCTGACAGTAAGTGTCTTGGTAGGTACTTCCTTTATCTTGGATAGTTTGTGGCAACCGGATAACAACAAAGTCCTTCATCGCCTTTTGTTCAGCAGCCGGACGATCTGTTATGAAAACCTTTTCACCAATGCCGGTTACTGCATCAGCGATTTGTTTTAATATATCCATACGTCTATAAACTGTCCGTCCCATCATTTCATTGGTTTAAAGTTCTTGAATAATGTTTTTTGTGCCCTTTGAAATGTTCCGGTCAGAACATCTGCATTCAACACATTCTCCAAATAGGTTGAATATTCAGTACCCGTGCACATTACTATCTCAAATCCTTTACGTGATTCCGAC
>OBCZ01000180.1_pt1 | contig 9296 bp, 8 predicted proteins | sample 1496071 | NCBI WGS metagenome assembly OBCZ01 (sample SAMN01760941, study PRJEB22395) | human gut metagenome
GCTTGACAATCACATTTTCCACTGGAAAAATCTTCTGACCGTTATTCTCCGCTTCGCGAGCCTGATCCAACACATCTTTCAGATTGTAACAGTTCGTTATGAATTTGCTACGTTGTCCGTTCTGTTCAAAAAGAACACAATATCTACCTTCACCTTGCTTTGTCTTCACATTCGTTTCAAAGTCCACCACTGTTATAGGGACATTGAGAATATCCATCAATCTTGTCTCTTTTACATCGAAGAACTTCTTTCCGTCCTTTGTTCTACCACTCTGTTGATACCTTTATCTGCAAAACTCATATCATTATTTGTTATTGTTCTCCATAAATTCTTACAATCTCCCCACTTACACCAGCCCCAGTATGAAGCTCGTATCTCGCGGTTACGTTTCCGGCTTTTTATTCGTTTCACCTTTCGGGCAAAGTTCTTTTTCATATTTTTACGCATCCGAACATTATCTTTCGTGAAGCAATAGCCCAAAAAGTTAATCCTTCTTCCTCTTACTACGTTTTCGCTTTCTATGCTTTTTGTTCCCATTTTTTGTTTCTGTTCCTATCGGAGCAATACAACTGTTTGCTTTAACTACCAACCCAACTTTTGCACTTTCCCGTTCATACGCACGAATAAGAAACAACGCTTCGGCCTTAGAACGAGCCAGCATAACATTATCATCGCAATATCTATGCAGGCATTTGACACGATATTTCTCCTTCATTGTATGATCTATCCGGCTTGCCGCAAAATTCCCGATAGGTTAGCTTGTAAATGCTCCAATCGGAACACCTCTTCTTCCGTTCAACTTCATTCTCCAATACGTCAACTAACTCTGTTCCGCTGTCATACGATAAAACAGCTATCTCGATCAATTTAATAAATCGTTCATCTTTGAATTTCCTTCTCAATGCAGCAACAATAAGCTCATGAAGAATACTTTGATAGAACTTTTTGAAATCAGTCTTTACGAACCATTTGTATTCCGGGTACCGGTGAAGAAAACGTTTCATTCTCCTTACTCCAAAATGTAATCCCTTTCCCTTGATACACGCACTTGTATCATAAATCAAATTTCTATAAACATCTTCTTCAATCACCCTCATAATTGCATGGTGCAATATACGCCACGGGAAATATTTCTGTTTGACAATATCTCGAACCTTTCCTGCATCACTTTTTACTCTCATTACGCTATAATCCGGTGCCGGAAAATCCAATGTCAGGATCATCAACTGCAAAGCTCGGAGGTCTTCTTCCGGGTGTAGATTATGCCGCCTGATAAAGCGGTTTTTCTTAACCTTCCCATCTTGTGCTTCTTTGTCCGCTTCACGTAAATTATTTATCTCTGCTATACGTTCAAGAATATACCCGGCTCTTTTAGATTTCTTTCCACCGTTTGCTTCTATCCGTTTATTGTCAGCCTCTATCCTTTCCGCTATAATTCTATCAATTTCATTATGCGATAGACTCTTCCAATCAATATCACTTCTTCCAATATTCACTGCTGCTTTGTTTTAAAATTTACACCATACTTCCAATTTTGTCTTGTTCAGACTATTTTAATTATTCCGATAACTGCAAGCTGTTTTTACTTGCTTGAATAATTCGCCCGGAGCTTTCGAGAACCAACCTACTAACACCGCTTGTTGCCTTTCGCAAATTGGGCAACCTTTCCGCATTCTTGATTTTCTGACATCGTAACCAATTGATTACTACGTTGCAACGATATAAATCCTGCAAGGTCATGGCTCGGAGAACTCGCAGATTACTCTACGATAAATAAGTATGGCGAGAGCCGATATTCGCATTCGAGTTCGACCAATCGTTATTCGAGTTCGCATAAGCGAGGCCGCAATTCGCACCGTTATTCGCATTACCGCCCCAAAGAACCAGCTCTTGTTCCCCTCTGCCAACCGTCCACGCCTTTCGGCTTTCGTCCCGTTATCCTTTGCCGTAAAACGAGAAGGTGGACGGGTTTTAATTAATTGAAATTCAAAGAACTAATATTTCAAAATCTATTATGCAGCCATCAAAGATGCACCGCTAACAAATGTTAAATTCCCAAAATACGCAAGGCGAGAGCCGATATTCGCACCCGAGTACGACCAACCGTAAGACGAGTACGCACAAGCGAGGCCGCAATTCGCACCGTTAGACGCAGAACCGCCCCAAAGAACCAGCTGCCCAGTAGTGTTTGCCCATGAATAATCAGCCCAATAAGAAGTGCTGTTTCCACCAATCTTTTTCGGGAAAATATCAAAATGCTCCCCAAGAATTATTTCCTGCACTTGACCGGAAACTGTCTGCCGGGTAGCTTGTCTGTATTCACCATTTGGATGCGCAGCTAATTCAGCAGTAGTCGGTAAACGGTTTCCTTTGTAAATGAAAATTTCCGTTCCACTTTGAGCACTATTGTTGGAACTACCGCAAAATACTCCTTGCAGAAATTCCCACTGCCACCCATAAGGATCTTCTATACCCATCATGTTCACCCGTGAACAATCCACTCCAGTATTACTTCCATTCACCACAGAAATAGCTATTTTACCCCAATTGTCACCGAGACTCTTTGTTGCGCCAGTTTGCAATGCTGCCGCAGCAGCCCACAAGTCTTTACTGGAGCTACCACCCACACCATAACCAAGTTTGGCTTGAATATTGGTATCTCCGTACTGGGACAGCCCCAACATCATAATAAGCTTTCTCTGATCGTAATCGGTCAGTCCCCATTCCTTACCGTTCACTTGTGCAGCATTCCAAAATGCGTTGATTGTCTTGCTGCCTGCCGGTGCAACTCCTGAACGTGAAACAAGTGCGCTACCTGACATGGAGCCTTTGTATGCACCGATACAGTTATACATTCCACCATTTGCCCCACCAATAAACTCACCGCCAATAGGTAGCATCGAGAGCCATAAGACTGGTACACCACTCACACTGTCAGTCTGTACACGATAATACAAACGTGGCCCTATCCACATCACATGCCCTTTGGTTTCATTCACCGCAGTACCATCAGCAAACACCGCACTATTGGTAGGGGACATTTTAGCAGCCCTTCCATCATTCGTTACGAGATAACGGCCACAATACAACTTGTATTCTGTCCATGCGGCTGTATTACCTATCACACCATAGTTCGTGCTACTTTGGGTTGATTGTTTGATTGGAATCCCCCAAGCCACCTGCCTCAACATTTGTTCGTCACCATTATTAATAGCATTCATGAAGTTTTCCACGGTAATGCGTCTGACACTACCACCAACTTCCACCAATACTGTATTGGAACGCAGAATGGAGGTCACCAATGTTTCATTTCCTAATCCTTTAGTTGCCATAATATTATTTTGTTTTTATGTTAATTAAAATGACATTCTGCCAAAACATCAACATCATATTGAGTCCCGTTTCTGTCAGTTTCCGTTGTTGTTACAGATATAGAATTTGTTGTAGAATGTTTCAAACTCTTCCAGTTTTCCTTATCCATCACATCCATAGTCCACGATGCGGAAGTAGGAGTATAAGTTGACCCCGTAGTCATATTTACAATCTTGGCACTTACTGTAACGGGTTGTCCGGTATCAACCTCTTTGTTGGAAGAAGTTATATAACATACAATTTGAAATTCATCTGCCGTATCAATGATACGTACCCCGGCACGTGCTATCGGTTGTGAAGCACTTGAAGACTGATAAACTTCTGCTATGAATAACTGGGTACCGTCCACATCACCACGGGTAACAGTTACACTTTTCTGTCCGTTCTTATCAGTCCAAGCCGCCGTGTCCTTATACCATTTTATATAGTAATCGGTAATGGCATTGGCACCGGCATACAGCTTGGTAGTCAGAGTACAACTTGTTACTTTGCTTGTTAACTGTTCGGTACTTGCAAGAATAGCAAGATAGTAAGAGCTGGCTCCCATATTCTGAATGGCAATAGGCAGTTCCCCGGTCAAATTATACTCAACACCTGCCGTAGAAGCGACACATGAATAAGTCAATGTATCTCCTGCAATATTCGTTTTGCTTGCCAAGTTTCCGACAATTTTAATGGCACCGGTACTGGTATTCAAAGAGAATTTGCCCGTACTGTCTTTTTTCCAACCTCCACTTTCCGCACCGTTAAAATTTAAAGCCACTCCATTGTAAGCCCAACTATGACCAGACAAACTGACCGCCAACCCACGTGCCGAAGTTACTTTGGGTGTCCGTACCGGCTGATTCGCAGCTATACTCCAATCAGGAGAGACAGCCCCACTTTCTTCATCTACGGCCTGAAACAATGGAATGCCATTATTTTCAAAAGTCAGCATCAGGCTGTCATTGGAACGAAGACGTTTAATCGTGATGCTATTTTGGGCACTATAATTTTCTGCCATATTCCCAACCTCCTTCTGATATAATTTGATTCATGCTTGTATTAGTATAAACGATACCGTCCAACAACAGTATTCTATCTTCCAGTTCTCCATCAAGAGAAGGCAGGCACATTACCTCCTTTTCATTCAAGATGATGGATTCTCCCTTTACCAAGTGCCCCAACAACAGAACCCCGGCATCCAAAGCCTTTTCCTTATTTGCTACAACATACCTCATATCAATTATTTATATATATGTTCCCGTTACTGTCCGTATATTCATTTGTCCCATCAGTCAATACAGAGAAAGCCTTTTTTTGCTCGGCCTTAATGTACACGTCCAACCAATCGTCAAGATAAGTTTCACCAATACCGGTTCCATCCAACATTATCACAGTTTTTTCCCCCTCCTGCCATTGTACCCCGGTCTTATTTGCACTGTCCGTAAACCATACCATGCGGATAATCGGTGCCGGTATCGGCACAATTTCTCCATTCCACTGTACCATAGCTATATTCCTATGCAGGATTTCATCAGGATTGATGGAAGCCTGACTTGCCGGTATGCACGTAAATTTTGGATAAACACGATTGACGGAGAATTGCTGTCTTGCAACCTCCTTTCCACCAACCTTCACCAACAGCAAGTAATCCCCCTTCTCGACCAAACGCAAGTCCATTATCAGGCTGGTTAAGGACAAAGCCACTATTTCATGGTTTGCGGTAGTCAGCATTGTTTGACTTGATATGCTGTTCACCTGATAAAGTTCAATTGTATATCCGGTAGTTATTTTATTCACTCCCTTTGTTACCATAAGTGGAATGGTGCGCTCGTATGAATTTTCATCCAAAGCTGCATTCCTATTGGCCGTAGATGCGGAAATCAAATTGTTGGCTACCTTGTAATCATACAACAAAAGCTTGTCAAGAAATGGATTGTACTGGATTATCTGACTATCCCCAATAGACAAACCGTAGGTATCTTCACTCTTATCTACCGTTGTCAACATGATAGAGTCAGTCTTAACGGGAATATTCACCCCAAGCCGGGTATCAGCTATCAGACCTTCAAAATACAACTCAAAACTTTCACCCGGAGCCACATTTCTGCTTATGGTAATGGCACCGCGTGTATCTCCAACCGTATCTATACTGTACTTCCCATTCCATGAACTGATTGCAGAAATATTCTCTCCATTAGCAAACCAGTTCATTTCTGCCAACAAAGAATTAACATAAGGCATATCCCAGCTACCGTCAGCGGCATTCGCTATGACTTCCGGTAAAATCACCAGTGGAGTAACCCCACGGTCAGGATCATATTCATTTGCCACCGGATTATAGACCTGATTGGCCGGACTGTTCGGTGTCATTATCTTCAAGCTTACTGCAATCGTAAGCGGTTGAAACTCTTTTCTGATTCTTTTCTTTTCACTCTCTATCATATCGTCACAATTGCTTCTACTGATGCAGTATCATTTGTTGCCGTTATGGTAAACAAGGTACTTACCACTGTTACTGAATTATTTCCTAAATCACTAATTTCCTTTGTGTTATGTATCGTTATTGAACCGTTGAAATCCTTATGCTTGATATTCCAAGCTTCATCATCGGCGGTATCTCCACTATCCCTTCGGATAGCCCATTGTCTAACTGTGTCTGTAATATCCTCCCAACCTTTAAAGACCTTGCAAGTAATTTCCATTGATTCACCATAAGCAAGAAAATTGTCACCTTGCGTATCAATCTCAATGCGTACCGGTGCATCTATCTGTAACTGTTCGATTGTGCCGGTCATATAAATGTTATTCAGATAAGCAGAATAACCGGTCATATCCAACCCGAAGATGTTGAGATTGCTCAAATCCCCATCCTGCATTGCAACCATACTCTTTGTAAACTCCCAGTCATTTACCCCTACCAAGAAACGGCGGTATGTCCTCGTCTCATAAGCGGAAGTCTGGCGTTCCTTGTTTGTAAAGTTGCCATAAGCGACAAAATGCAAAGCCTCACACGGATGGAAAGAATATTGCCAACGATCAGAAACACCACGAAGCACATAGCGAAACCTTTTGTTTGTTCCGGCATCCAATATTTCTGTAATACGAAAATAGATTGTACAGAAACCGGCAAACATACGGTTGCCACGGCTATCATCTATATCAGATACCGCATTATTCCCCGGCGTTTCATAGTCATGGAAATACCCCATGCAAATATCATCCACAGCCACAGCACCTATTTCACCGTCTTGTAATTTCAAACTTATTGTCCCGGAACGTAGCAAGTTACCATCAGCATCATAATCAGGCTCAACACTCTCTATAATTCCAGCACCGGGAGAACGCCATTTGTCACCAAGCACAATTTCAGCACGGTTAAAACGCAATTCCGGCACCTCTAAAAACCTGCGTAACGTGAGGCTTTCCATATACCCACGTCCCATGCTGTCTATTTTCGCCCCAAAGCCGGTCAAACCCTCTGCAAAACCGCTTGCACCAAAGATAGCACCGGCTAAGAAGCCGATAAGCCCAGCTGCCGTATCATTGTGGGTGCGCGAAAGAAAAAGCTGATTGCCCAGTGAACGGATGATAGACTGTATCTGTTGGGTATTCAAGCCGCCGGTTCCCTGCCCACCACCTGCAATAGAGTCTATCTGATTTTGGATTTTTTCAAGCGATCCAACAGCCTTTTCCTCCCGAAGTGTCATAGTGTACTTCGGTATCATATCTTCTCCCTCTTTGATAATAAGGGTATCAATAATGATGCTGCCTTCAATACCAAGATCGCTATCAGTGAATAGCATCAAGTCCCCTTCTTTCAAAGTATCATGTATGCTTGCTTCCCCCCTTGCAACAGCCTCATCATGTTGGCGTGCCATGAAAATATCATCCACCTTCGGTTCATACGAATAGCGCACATAGTCATTCTTTGCAAGATATTTTTTCGCGGTAGCAAGCAACCGTTGTGAAGCGGCCTGAATATAAACGTCCGGCAGATCAATATAAAGCAGGACAAACTTGTCACCGGACTTTATATTGTAATCCTTGTATGGGAAATATAATTTCAGACTTTCATCATATACACGGTTACAAGTCAGCACATATTTATTGCCCTTCTTCTCACATTTGGTTATTTCAAAATCCCGGCCACCACACATGCCGTTTTTCATGCTAATGGTGGCTGTTTCAGAAGTCAGGTAATCGTTTATATTGAAACCAACATCTTTTAGCGTTATTGTAAAAGGTGGGACATCTTCACCTTCCTTCAGGCTATCCATTGTACCATCATCTGTCAGTTGTTCGGCATCAGCCACTTCGTCAAGATTGCCATTATCCCCGGCATCCAATGATACATAAATACCTGCATCTTTCAACTGTTCGGCGGTCATACCTTCCATTGAAGGACATATTTCTTCCAAATCACCGGTACCGTCAAAATAAACACTCCCTTCCCGAATGCCAAGCACAGCAATATTCTTGCTGTCAATATATGGATCAAGCGTTGTCTTAGGAAAATCAGGTAACATCAGATTTTCCACGGCCATGTTATTCGGCAAATAATTGGTAAGAGAACTGTTTGAGAGCTTATTATAATACCGGTTAGGCATATTTCTTGTACTACCGTATGCACGCAATCGCGTAATAATCTGTTGATCCGCATCGGCTGTACGTTGAATTTCGTACAAACCGTTTCCACGTCCATACTTGAAAATATTGCCCACAGCAATACCGGCAGTACCGATTGTTATTGTTCGGCCACGAATAACAAAGTTCGCACCAAATTTTGAATTGAACAACTCCAATGCACCCCATACCTTTATATTGTTCACATCAATGTTTACATTGGTAGTGCTCACATATTCAGGGTGTACGGCAACCGTCCATTTTTGTGCTCCAGTATATATACGGTCAAGATTTACTTGAACACGGTCTGCCAAATCTTGTATAGACGAAGCGAAGAAACTGAACTTAGGCAAAGAAGTGAAGTGTATCTGATTATCACTTTTCACATAATCAAGAAAATCACATCGCGTCAATTCATCTCCCGGCCAGTTGAACTTTACGTTATCATAGACAAACGCTTCTCCCGAAGTTTTTCTTGCCGCCTTTTTTAATGCCGTAGGATCATAGTTTATCTCAAACTTCTCACCACGGTACATAACATAGTCACCTATCTCAAAAAGAATGGGTACGGCACTTTTCAGAGTGCTTGTCACAAAACATGCACCCATCCATGTACCATTATACTCCAAACCTTTCAGTGTACAACGTACCGTATTGCCAGTTTTATCATAAACCTTCCATGCCATACAGCTATACTTTTTCAACCAATGCAACTATCTTTGTCGGTTCCGCAACACTATACGAGGGGATTATTTGAGTTCGAGGATCAGTTACTCTGAATTTTACCGGGAAGGTCAAGACTTCATCCATATTGGACTTATTAAATTCAAAATCTCCAACCTCCAGTAAGTAAAGTCCTTGCCGCCCGATACCCGTGTGCGAGTTATATATTTTCAAGGTGGCACCGTCACCATTTTCTCCCGTGAGATAGTTTTGAAAGGCCATAATTTTATCGTATGCAGTACCCAAATCTCCCTTATAGCACATCTCGGCTTCCAAGTCGTATGCCTTTAATAGCAGCTTATCGGGTATGTAAGTATCTTCACCGTCTTCATCCGGCCAATCCCGTTTGGGTAAATCTTTCGTTTCCCCACCCGGCTTGAACGGAAATTCTGTGCACACAATTCCAAAATGCGCCAAGCTGTCTTTGACTGGAGCATTCTCGGTAGTTTTCTGCATCAAAATAGAATACGGTTCGTTCATATACATATATTAAAAAAGAGCTTGCCGCAGAGATATTTAGTCTCCACAACAAGCTCTATGGCCTTATACTTTAATCTTATTTCAACGCAAATATCAGACATGCAAAATCAACA
>OBCZ01000194.1_pt1 | contig 8918 bp, 7 predicted proteins | sample 1496071 | NCBI WGS metagenome assembly OBCZ01 (sample SAMN01760941, study PRJEB22395) | human gut metagenome
CTTGAAAATATTTCTGATAGCTTTGCGAGCTGTCGCTCCTGACAAGTTGCCTACGACCTTTCTGATATCCAGCAGGAAGAAGAGCGCTATGGCTACAAGCAGTGCAACGCCTGCCACAATAAATGAAATGAGAGATAACGTTTGTAATAATTCAACCGACATTATTCTTTTACCTCCGCTTTCGTATTGTAAGCCGTTTCTATGTACTGCTTGGTATCAGCCATATTTTCAAGTATTGCCGCTTTCTTCTTTTCGGTTACATCTGAAATAGGTGTGATACTTTCCGTAGTATTCGCTATAAGATCGTAGACCTGCATAAGTTCATCCTCGGATATTCCCAGTCCCTTGAATGTTGTCGGATACTGCTGAAGCATTCCTCTTGCCATTTCCAGCAATTCAAGTCTTACGATTTCCTGCTCATTTGCGTTTGTGGCAACCGTATTCAACAACTCCTTAAGATTATTGAAATAATCCATAAATTCTGTATTGCTGATACCCTCGGCGTTGTTACCGTTCTTCTGCTTGGCTCTGAATTCTCCTATGCTTGCATAGGTCTTTGCCATATTCAGATTTTCATAGTCTTCGGGAGCGTTTTCAATAACTTTCTGGAACCATGACTTTGACCTTGTTGCTCTCTCTTCAGGTGCTTCATAGTAGTACCAGTAGAGCTTTCCAAGTTCAAAACATATCGTTGCATAACCGCTTTTATCAGCCTGAAGAGCATCAGCGTTGTTTGTCATATACTTTATAAGCATATCAGATTCATCTTTTGTGAAAACATAATCATCTTCCTTAAACGTCTTGATAAGTCCGAGATATGCCTCTTTTTCACCTGCCATATTTGGCACTTCTATACACTGACAATAAATATTTACTTTTTCAATGTAATCAGTATTGATCGTTGCCTGATTCAGCAGAGTCTGATAGGTATCGGTCGCTTTCTGTGTTGCAACAACATTCAGCACTATACCGCCTGCCGCAAACACAATTGATGCCGCAAGTGCCGATATAAAGCCGCCTAGCTTTCTTTTCTGCTTTTTCTTATAACGGTCGTCTATTTCTTCATAATGGTCAAGTGCATACATAAGTTCCGCCGCAGACTGATATCTGTCTGCAGGGTTGCGCTGAGTACATTTCAGAATTATCCGCTCAAGTCCGACCGACAGTCCGGGGTTTATCTGCCTTATCGGTTTCATTTCATAAGGCGGCTCGCTGGGATTACAGCCTGTCACAAGATGATATAAGGTTGCACCAAGACAATATATGTCGGTTCTCGCATCTGTCTGACCCATTCCGCCGAACTGTTCAGGTGCGGCGTAACCGACCGTGCCAAGACAGGTTGTGTCTGCCAGATTCTTCGCCTTGAACTCTCTCGCCGTACCGAAATCGATGAGCGTAACATTGCCGTCCGGCTTCAGCATAATATTTGCAGGCTTCATATCACGATATATTATGGGTGGCTGACGCGAATGAAGATATCCCAGAACGTCACATAGCTGCTTTGCCCACTTTATGACAAATTCCTGCGGTTGTGCGCCGTATTCTTCGAGCGCCTTATTCAGCGAGTTACCCTCGATATAGTCCATTATTATAATGAACGAATCTTCTGTATCTATTACGTCAATAATGCTGGGTAGATTGGGATGATTGAGTTTTTTCAGTATATCAGTTTCGGCTACCAGTCCTTGTTTTACCGCTTCAAAATCAAGCACGCCATCCTTACGGACTTCTTTGACCGCCCAGGTCTTATTTGCTTTCTCATTGATTGCCATATACACGACACTCATACCGCCCTGACCGACTTTGCTGAGTATCTTGTATTTGCCGTCTACGAGTGATCCGATATCAAGCATTTCTTCTCCTCCGATTTCAGAATGTTCTTATAGTTACTACCGAAATGTTATCGCGTTCATGGCGCTGTTTATTTATATCTATCAGCGTCTGTATATTCTGTTTCATCTTTTCGGCATCGGTCATTACAGCGGGGTTCAGGAAATTATATATTTCTCCCTGAGTAATCTCGTGTCTGAATCCGTCGCTGCAAAGCATATATATTGCGTTAGTCTTTATATTGCCGAAGAACAAGTCAGGATATACTTCGTCAGATGCGCCTACACATTGCAAAAGAACACTGCGTCTTGAATCGTTTTCAGCCTGTTCGGGCGTAAGATTACCAAGCTCAACTTCACGAGCCACTACAGTCTGGTCTTTTGTAAGTACTCTTACACCGTCGGATATCTCATACGCTCTGGTATCTCCGACATTTATTATGTAATATCTCGTACCGGTAAGAAGCAGTGCGGTAACAGTAGTACCAAGTCCGCTTGTAAGTCCGCATTTCTTTCCGTACACTTTGATTTTCTCGTTGTACTCAGTAACTATGCCTGTCCATTCTGTACGGATATCATTTTCGTTCATACCGTTTGCGCAAAGAACAGGAAGTCGGTTATCTCCCCATTTTCTGAAAGCGTTTACGAGAGAAGCACTCGCCACTTCGCCTTTTGAAAGACCGCCCATGCCGTCGCACAATACCGCAAATGCAATTTTACCGATTGACGTATTATATACACAGGCGTTAAAACTGTCCTGATTTGTGCTTTTAGTTGTACCGATATCCGTTGCCGTGGAGATTATAAAATTCATATATACACCTCTTTATCCGTGCCGCAATACACATAATATCAATAAAGTCTGAACTCAAATTCTTCGTTGCCAAAGCGAATCTTGTCGCCATGACTGATAGGAGTTTCTATATTGCTCTGTATCATACTTCCGTTTACAAATGTATGGTTGGTCGAATTTGTATCAACAATGAAGAATTTATCGTTATTGGTGACAATATTTGCGTGGCTTCGGCTTACGGCGGTATTGTCGCCTATGAAATAATCCACATAACTCTTTTCCTTACCTATACGGAAGAACGGTTTATTGATATATATCTTCTCGCCGTTTTTGGTTCTTATAAGATGCGGAACCACAGTCTGTCGTGGCTGAGCTCCACCGTTAAGAACGGTGGTTTCTCCGGGCTTTTTACCGCTGAGCACTGTAGTTTCTCCGAAATTCAGATGCTGACCCTGCGCCATAACAGGTTGTGGAGCAGGCTGAGGAGTCGGCACTGGCGCTGATGCAGGCGCAGGTACAGATGACGGAGCCTGTACCGGAACAGGTGAGGGCGCAGGAATAGGCGGAATATTGCGCGGAGACTGATTGGAGATAGGAGTATTGGGTACAGGAACGGAGCCGGGAATATTTGAATTGGCTCCGTTCGGCTTGCCTGCGGGATAAAATGCCTGTCCTGCGGGGGCGGGGACGGGGAATTTATTATTGCCGTTTACACTGCCCGGTATCGCAAAACCGTTCTGGTTTCCTCCGTTCATCGGGCGAGGTACAGGCGGCTGTTGGTTTTTATTTTTCTTTTTGAAAAGTCCGAAGAACCCGCCTTTTTTCTTCTGCTGCGCCTGCGGCATCGGCTGTTGAGGCATGGGAGGCTGTGGCATAGCGGGACGAGATAAAGGCGGTTGGGACATAGGCGCAGATCCAGGCATAGGCATAGATACAGGATTAGGCATCGGCATAGGCGCAGGCACAGGATTAGCCGCCGCTATAGGTGCAGATGCCGGCTTAGGCGTCTGCACAGGTATAGGATTAGGTACCGGCATAGGTGTAGGTATAGGAGTCGGCATAGGTGCGGGTATTGGCATGGGAGCCGGAACAACAGTGTTGTTTATATTTTCAGGTGCCGATAAAGACATATTGCCCTTGATTTCATCTATCAGCATTTTAAAATCGCTGATGGAGAATACCGGATATGCGTTTAGAAAATTAATAATCTTGGCAATGTAATCACCGTTTTCGGTCTGATCAAAGTGTGTGCTGAACATTATGTTCTTGAAGAACGCATTCACATCAAACGGTTCCGCATTTTCTCTCTGTACGGGCAAACATATGAGGGAAACTTCACACGTTGATACATCAATAAAAATATAATTAAGATCAAGTACCAGTGATTCGATCGCTATCATATAATCCTCAGCAGCTATCATTGCGGCGGCTATGCCGTCAAATACCGTCAGCAGCCTTTTTTTTGATACTGCTCCTGAAAAGAACTGATTAACCGGAATCTTTGCCGATACATTATATTTTATGTACTTTTCCATATTGCTCTGCGTATAAACACATGCCGCAAGACCATTTATCCTATTATTTGTAATCATGCCGAGACACATCGTATCAATAATTTCATTCTGGGATACCGAATACGACAGATATGTTATATGACCTTGGTTTTCGTATTCAAAATTCATTGTTATTCCTCCATCAATAATAGCATAATAATTTTATATAATTCCACACACCGTTTTCTTTCACGGCAGCTATGCCGTTACTGGCAAACGGTAATGCATCATCAAACTGCTCATTTACACGGATATCTTTGTTAGAATTTATGTAAACCCATTTTCCGTTTTCCTGAACAGGTGCAAGACCTATTGAGAATGATTTTGCCGCTGTATACGCCGGTTCGATAACTATATTGCCGTTTGCATCGGCAAATCCCCATTTTCCGCCTATGCACACTGCGGCAGGTTCTGTACCTGCGAACGGATAGGCATTATCAAAACCCTGAGATGATATCTGAGAACCGGTTTTATCAGTCATATAATACTTCCCGCCTGTCTTAGCAAATATTACCCCGTTATCAATGCACGTTTCGTACTCGTCAAGCAGAATATCCTCATATACATAATCAGTGATCATGTTTTCGCCACTATCTATAAGTGTCCATTTATCACCTTTTTTCACTGCCGCAACACCGTTTTTAAAATTTGTAGCGTAATCATACGGCAAAGTATCCGCAATATCAAAAGCCGCATCTGTATAGCCATACTTACCGTTTTTTGCGACTCTTATTTTCCCGTCGCTTGAAAAAGACAGCTTTTCAACTTTTTCAGACGGACGGGCAATTTTAAAACCGTCGGTATTGATAATATACCACTCGGTGCCGTCATTTACAGCCGTACTTGAACTGATAAACACATTAGCGTCTTCAAACGCCGGCGCTATAAGATAACTGCCGCTGTCAGTTATATAGCCATATTGTCCGTCGCTTTTTACCATTGCATAATTTCCCAGGAATGTTGTAGCACCCTCCAGGTTCATCTTGACGTATTTATACTTATAAATACATTCAATGTAATAATTTCTTACTTTTTCTGTTGCCGCACCGGCGTCTTTTGCGGTATTTGCAAGATTTATCACATTCTGATATTCTTCATTGTCATAATAATATGAGCACAATCTCTCATACGCCTCTGCTGACTGAGGAAAACGGACAACATAACTTTTGAGTGCGGCGTCATAAAATGAGTCACCAAGCAATCTGGTCTGCTCCAGATATTCTTTATACACGCCCTCGTCATCGCTTTTTATATTCATTGCCTGTCGATATTTCTGTACTGCCATATACGGCACCTGATTTTCGGCATTTGCCCTGGCGCTCGCCAGATAAGTATCATATTCATCATTTACCGAAACAAATGATTCTGCCTTTATAAACAGCACTATAACTCCGGCAAGTATAATTATCGCTATAGCTATCAGTTTTACTTTCATCGTGCTCTCCTCACACACCCAATATAATATTTATCAACAATCCGACCGCCACAAAAGGTGCCATCGGTACAGCCGACTTTTTGGTTGCCTTTTTTGTTATCAGAAGTATTACAGATACAATTGCCATAATCAGCATTGACACCAGCAATATGGTGTATGTGTTTTCAAGACCGTAAAGCAGTCCTATCACAAAAAACATTTTTACATCACCCATGCCAAGTGCCTTTTTGACTATCAGCGACACTATAAAAAGTCCACCGCCGCATACGCCTGCACCAAGAAGCGAGTACAGCATTATACTTCTGAAAGATGTATGCGCAACAAAAATTTCAATCAGTGAAAGCAACACCCAGAAAGCAATACCTGCAATTATCAATTTGTTAGGAATTATCTTTTCTTTGAAATCTATATAAGCAAGCGCTGATATCCACATCATAACAGCCGCATTCATGGCAGACTGCATAAGAACGTTTCCGATTACATAACAGCCGTATAAATAAACAGCAATTGAAATCATAAGCGTTGCAACGCTTATCAATATCAGTTTCCTGTCATATTTCAATTTAAAGAACCGCTTTTTCTCGTCTTCATCTTTTCTGTATGTAATATACATATAAATGAAGAATTGAGCTACAATCAGAAATATAAATGTGAGCACTGCGAATAAAATATCACTCATAATTATTCTGTACTCCCATAGTCATAATTTCCGCCGGCTTTTTCAATTTTGAACTTAGCGTTAACATTTGACGGATATTTGCCTTCGGCTTTTCCGTCATTGCATGCTACCATAACCGTTCTGAGTTCTTTTTGTATACTACTATATTCTTCTTCGGATATATTCTCAGGCACGTAAATAATAAATGTATAATCAATTTTTTCCGTTTTACTGATCTCGCCTGCGTCTTGTCTCTGCTTCATATCCGCTAAATTGCTCATCATAAATACGGAGTAACGCTCATCTTCAGCAGTTTTCGCAATGCCACAACTATAATATTGATTTGGCGCCAGCGTGGTATCATAACAACTGCCATACATCATTGCGTAATTCTCATCAATTCCGTATTCACTGAAAAATTTTTCTCTGAACGCCAATATTTGAATCGGTTCGTCTAAATTCGGACCTCCGTCGCCCATATGCCAAAAGCTTCCCTCTATATCAACTTTTTCTTCGGGCTTTTCGGTTTCGGCAGGAGCGGTTGTTTCATCTGCTTTTGTTGTTTCTGACGGTTTTTCAGACTCAGCCGGATTATCTGTGTTCTGACCTCCGCCTGTTGTTGCCGCAGGAGCTTTCTCCTGGATTTTTGCCTGCGGATTGTCTCCCGCAAGCCAACCTCTTGCTACTGACTCCTTGCATATCGGTACATCAAGCGTTGCCCAGTTGAAAAGCTGAACCATACTCAGTCTGTAATAAACAACAATATGTACATCTCCGTTTTTTGTAGCGTCGTTTACATCAACGGTATTGAACAGCGTTGACATTTTGAAGTTCATGCCATCAAGACCGTCTACCACTCCTATGGCTTTCAGCTTTTCGTTCGCCTCACTGACTGATGAGCCGAAGTGTTTTGCTACAAACAGCCTTGACAAAGGTGCGGCGATACAATGTGAAGTCAGAATATCTATTGTTTCCTTTCCGGCGATAGCCGCTATACTTTTCATATATGCCATCGGATTATCCTGTACTGCTCCGAACGCATTATCGATGGTCTTCATCGATTTTTCGATATCAACTGCATCGGTTTTTAAGCTTGACAGCGCATTCTGAATATCATCAAGATTCAGGTTGCCTTCTTCAATAGCGTTCTTGACATTCGTTGATTGTTCAACTGAATCGTCCTGAGCACCGGCAAGCGCTGTGTAAAACTCATCTACACTTCCGATAACGCCGTTGATATTTGCCTTTTCGGCGTCTACCTTTGCCGCATAATCATCGGAAAGCTTCTGCAAACCGCTCATCTTGTAAAAGTATGAATATTGCGTCAACTCTTTTGTTGCGGTATCGACCGCATTCGATATGAGCATCTGTGCACGGCAGAAATTAACGACGTTCAATATAGTAAATATTACGAACAGAAATCCGGCAAACGAAATTACCGCCTCTACTACAGCCGACGCCTCATCCTCTTTAAGCTTTTCGATTATACCTTTCTTCATATGTATCACCACTTTTCTTATCTTTTGTTTTTAATATCCGGACAGACCGTTGTACTGAAGCTTTGCCGCCGGTGTAAAGTCACCGTCCACTTCTGTCGTAACTCCGTTTTCAGCATCCGAAAGTATATTCGTGAAGAATTCCATATTCATAAACAGCATATCCACATCAACTGACGCATGAACGGCAACATATGTCTTTGCCTGTGACATTCTGAACTTTGAACCGTCATCTTTCGTCAGCATATGCTGATATGTGGCGCCGTTGCTTGTCTTGGCATTCGTAATGTTCATCTGTATAACATCTGCGGTTCTGTTGAGTATCGGCTTATCGTTTACTGATATAAATATAAATGTAAACAGCATCAGATAATCTTTATATCCGAACTTTATTGCAGATGCCAGCGATGAACTTGAATTGCCCTTAAGATTGTCAACACCGCCTCCGATTGCGTTTTCGCCTGTTTCCAGGAAGTTCTTTGAGAAATCGTTGGTTGTTTCTATTATCTTTTTCTTAAGCTCATCCGTTGCCTTATCTGTAAGCTCTTTTGTCTTGTCGCCGACATATCCGTTGATTTTTTCCTGTACGTCTTTAGTTAAATCCGTTACTTCTTTGGTTATTCCATCACCGATTTTGTCTACGGCAGCCTTCATTTTCGTTGTTAAATCCTTCTTGAAGTTGTTGAGCTCTGTTACAAATGTCGAATAAGCTTTGCTCGGATCGGGATTACTTATTTTTTCCTGAATCGTAGATTTTGTGTTTTTTATAACCGAGTCAAGTTGACCTTCCACTGTCGAAAGAATAGAATCGGCAACTTTATTACCGCCAAATCTGGATTGAAGCTCATTGTGCAGACTTCCTGAAATTTCATCAAAAGCTTTTCCTACTTCGGTATTTATATCCTTTCCGTTATCCAGGAACTGAAGATCATTCAGCTTTTCTTCAATTATTGATTGAACATAATTGCTGGCTGTATTAACTATTTCTTCCATCTTGCTTTTAGTTGCAGAGGTTAGGTTTTCATTCAGTTCTTCTACTGAAGTCGTTATATTGTCTGCTGTCGCATCAACGATGCCCTGTATACCGTCAGATATTTTCTTTGCGCTCCTCCGATATTTATGAAATATATTTTGTCATCTTATTCGTTTTCCGT
>OBCZ01000207.1_pt1 | contig 8711 bp, 6 predicted proteins | sample 1496071 | NCBI WGS metagenome assembly OBCZ01 (sample SAMN01760941, study PRJEB22395) | human gut metagenome
GATGAATGGGGCCGCACCATGCACCACCCCGAACACCGGTGGTATCCCTACTATTCCGGCACGCCCCAGCCATGGCTGCGTTGCATTTACCGTTTTTAGAAGAGTAACACTTCATGATGCCGAATGAGGGCGGCAAAATCGGGCAACTTGCCCGTGTGCAGGTATTAAATTTGACCTCCGATGTCTCTAAACTTTTCAATGAAAGCGACGATTTTTTGAAAGACGCTTTGTTTCTTCGTTAGATATTGAGGGTTTAACGGACTCATCTTCGGCAGAATAGCATTGAGGTCGGCGCCGTTCTCGCTGGCGTACTTCCGTTTCAAAGATATTTGAATATATCGCTTTGCGGCTTCCTCGTTCAGTTTCTCTTCCGTAATCAGAGCATCAGCTTCCTTTTTCTGTTTCTCCTGGGCATAAGTAAAGAAAGCGGCAATAATATCAGTCTTATCTCGCATCGATTCCAAATCTGTTTCATTGATAAAATCAACAATGAGACTCTCTTTTGCCCTGTTCCCGATGCTCGCTCTGATAACACGGCGCACCTCATCTACCAATGCAGGCTTGTCCTTCGTTTTCCTGTTGTGTTCGAAAATCAGTTCGAGGATATAGTCGAGATCTATTTCCTGAGATTTAAGCAGATCAATTTCAAAGACCACATCATCCCAGTCTATTTTTGAATCTTCCGGAGCTTTACCGTTCCTCTCACGTCTGAACCAGTCCCGAATATCATTGTACGCCGAACGATAATCCTGTACGGTTCGCTCTTTCAGTACATCAATGCCCTGCATGGCTGCAATATCTTCATCAGTCAAGAAGTTGGCATTCTTAAACGCTTCAAGAGCCGCACTATCCGCTTTGTCTATTTTTTGCAGGGCTTTGAGCTGCGTAAACTCATCGTAGTTTTGTAAAATATTTTCTATCCGCAAATATTCTCCGAACAGCTTAACAAAGGATTTTTTATCTGCTTCCGTCACTATCCCATCGGGGGCAGGGAATTTTTCTTTCAGTTCCCTGACAACTTCCACATACCCTTTTCTCACCTCGCCGGTGGCAATATCTTTAAATCCTTCAAGATATTCCTTGTAGCTCTTTTCAAGTACTATATTCCTTGTGTTCTTATCTCCGAACAAAGTGATCGCATCTATTGTAGATTGTTCCAAATCCCTGAATGTGACGATATTGCCGAAAGTCTTGGTCGCGTCATAGATGCGATTGGTACGTGAAAACGCCTGCATCAGACCGTGATAACGCAGATTCTTGTCTACAAACAGCGTGTTCAAAGCAGGAGCATCAAAACCGGTAAGGAACATACCGACCACAATGAGCAAATCAACCTCCTGGTTTTTTACTCTTTTGGCCAAATCGCGATAATAGTTTTGGAACTCTTTACTATCCACTCCGAAGTTCGTTTTAAACATCACGTTGTAATCGCCAATCGCTTTTGCCAAAAACTCTTTGGCGCTGCTGTCCATTGCCGAAGGGTCAAAATTTTCATCTTTGATATCGCCCTTAGCGCTTTGTTCTTCATTCGGGGCGAAAGAAAATATGGTGGCAATTTTCAGGGGCCTGTCACTTTCTTTCTGCAGATTGTTCAATTCCTGATAATACAGTTTGGCAGCCTCAACGCTGTTTACTGCGAACATGGCATTAAAGCCCTTGTTATTCCCTTGCGTTCTATGGGTTTTTATCCTGAAATTCTGCAGGATGTATTGAGAAATCCCTTTGATCCGGTCTGGATGAAGCAAAAGCTTTTGATTTTCTGCCGCATTCAACTTGATTTCATCTTTTTCAGTTTCCAAATTCTTAAACCGTGGACGAACATCGTTATAGTCCACTTTGAACTTCAAAACCTTTTCATCACGTATGGCGTCTGTGATGACATACGAATGCAGCTCACGGCCGAACACACTGGCCGTAGTCTCCGCCCCCAAAGCATTCTCAGGAAAGATAGGGGTACCCGTAAAGCCAAATTGGTAATATCTCTTGAATCTCTTTTTCAGATTCTTCTGCGCTTCTCCGAATTGGGAACGGTGGCACTCATCGAAGATAAATACAACCTGTTTTTGATAAACGGGCAAGTCGCTTTCGCTCTTCATGAGGTTGTTCAGCTTCTGAATGGTCGTAACGATAATCTTGTCGTCATTCTTCTCTATGTTCCTCTTCAGTCCCGCCGTGCTCTCTGACCCATTGACGCTATCGGGCGAGAAACGTTGATATTCCTTCATCGTCTGATAATCCAAATCCTTGCGGTCAACAACAAAGAACACCTTGTCGATAAAATCAAGTTGTGTGGCAAGCTGTGCGGCCTTAAAACTCGTCAGAGTTTTGCCAGACCCCGTGGTGTGCCAGATGTATCCGCCTCCCTCCGGATTGCTCCATTTCTTAGCCTGATAAGAGCTTTTTATCTTCCACAAGATGCGTTCCGTTGCCGCAATCTGGTAGGGTCGCATAATAAGCAGCGTGTTACTGGTATCAAACACCGAATATGTGAAAAGAACCTGCAGCAGCGTATTTTTCTGGAAAAATGTCGCCGTAAAATCCTTTAAGTCTTTAATCAACATATTGTCCGACTTCGCCCAGTTCATCGTAAAGTCAAAACTGTTTTTATCGCGCTTTACGGTATTGGCAAAATAACGGGTGTCCGTACCATTGGAGATGACGAAAACCTGTAAATATTTATAAAGTGAACTTTCGCTGTTGAAGCTCTCTTTGCTGTAGCGACGCACCTGGTTAAAAGCCTCGCGGATAGCCACACCCCGCTTTTTCAGCTCTACCTGCACCATAGGCAACCCATTTACCAGTATCGTGACATCGTAACGGTTCGCTTGTTCCCCGAACTGCTCAAACTGATTAATCACCTGCACTTTGTTGCGGGCAATATTCGTCTTGTCTGCCAAGTATATATTCTCAATATGCCCATCATCAAACACAAAGTCACAGATGTAATCATCGTGTATTTTTTTTGTTTTTTCAACAGGGCTGTCGCTCTTCTTGTCCAGATATTCCTCCAGAAAGCGACCCCATTCAGAATCGGTAAAAACGATATTGTTGAATGCCTGCAACTGGTTTCTCGCATTGCAGAGCAGGGCGTCAGGCGTAACAAGGCTGGGAACATATTCGTAACCTTGTGATATCAAATCTTCTATGAATTCACGTTCCAAAGCCGCCTCTGTCTGATAACCTGCGGGCGGCTCGCTTACCATGGAACTCTTGGTGTAGTTGTCGAGAACGATAAAATTTTGCAATTCTGCAATGGTACTGTACTGTGTCATGTCGTTCACTATTTATGGTCAACGATTGAGTGGAAGTGATATTGAGGTATTAGAACCTCTTTTACTAAATAAGTTAATACTCTTTTATCCTCTTCTTTAACAATTGAAGATTCCTCTCCACTATGTCTAGAATGGCTATACAGATTGATTCGCCTGCAATATGCCTCACGCGATTCGGCAGGCAAAAGTTCTCCCCAATTTCCATAACCAAGAAATGTAGCAGTTTTTTCTAATATATTACGAAGAAAATTATAATGATATTTTTGGATATCATCTGAGATGATGGCGTTATTCAACTCAGTTAAGAGAGCTAAATGATAGGAAAAAGGAGAATCCTTGGCATCTGTGAGTAAAAAAGTGCCATCATCCAATTTTTCCAGGTGTTTTTTTACACTATGCCTTGGTTTGTAACTATAACGCGAATCTGCAGTGTTAAATGCATTAAATAACACATTATAGAAAAGCGGATTGTGTGTTGTAATAATAAACTTCAAATTTGACTGACTTGATTTTATCAATTCCGCTACGTCTACCGCCAATTCAATCAAGTGATTGTCATCTAACGAACTTACAGGATCGTCTATGAAAAAGTATTCCAAATCATCAAACTTGCTTGTCGGGCGATCTTCCGGCTCCGGAACATTGAGTACTTCGACAACCTCTTTCAGCAGGCTGTAAAACACGCACCAAATAAAACAACTTTCTTCGCCTCTCGATATCTTGATATTATCAATTCGCTCTTCGTTGCCGCCTTCTATAGAAAAGGAAACCTCATTATAATCTTCATTGAAACGTGGAGTTAGTTTATCATTGGTATAATGCTGAAACCATGTTATGATATTACTCTCTTGTCCTTCATCTTGAAGCACCCAGTCAGTAAAGGCATTAGGACATATCACCAGCTTCCTGTCTGTATCTTTTTCCAAATCATTATCCCAATAAAACAAATCTTCAGTAAAAGCATTATAATACAATACTTTTACATCAGTATCCCCGTCTTGCGCTTCTTCTTCCTCATGCTTGGGAGACACCAATTCTTTGAATGCGCGAGACAGCTGCGTCTTTCCTGTGCCGTTAAAGGCATAGATAAGCTGAACCTTCTTTTCTCTGTTTTTTAGCTCTTGAGCTATATCTGTCAATGTTTTTCCCATATTCAGGCTGTTGCTTTATTATCGGGAAATGATAATAATTGGTTACGGTAATATTCATACTGTTTTCTACGCAGTTCTATTTCCTTTGGCAAGCCTTCACTGATAGAGGTTGTGAGTATATCGAACTTGTCGAGAATGGAGACAATGCGGCGTTGCTCTTCGAGAGGAGGAATAGGGATTATATAATCCATTATTTTCTGCTTACTGCCTCGAGGCATTTTTGCTCCTTTGGCAAATTGCATATTGTAATTAAAAAATTTATCATCAGCCAATACCTGGTATAGATATTTAACATCCACTGATTGGTCTGTTAAGTGAATTACAAGAACATCTCCGCTTGCACCTCCTTCATTATAAGCTAACCATATCTTCTTTAAATAAGGACGAATGTTGCCTATCAATATATCATCTACAACATATGCAGTTAAATTTCCTTTAGTAGGAACGTAATTTGATTCTACTTTACCAGCTCTATTTTGCAAAAGGTTATCAACGCCGACATAATTAGCTTTTTTTATAGCTGCTGCATTTATTCTCTTATGCGAGTATTCTGCAATCTCTCTCAGCTTTTTAAACAATACATTGCCACCCAATAATTTATTAAAAGACAATAGCTTATTGCGATAATACTCATACTGCTTCTTTCTCGCTGTAAGCTCCGCTGTAAGCTCCGCTGTAAGCTCCGCTGTAAGCTCCGTGAAATTGTCCAGAATACGGACAATTTCACGCTGCACCTCAAGAGGTGGCACGGAAAATTTGTAGTCCATAATAGCGTCTTTGTTTCCGCGGGGCATTTTAGCTCCTTTTGCATATTGCATATCATACAGGAAAAACGCATCGGAAGATAAAACATAATAAAGATATTCGGGTTGTACCTTATTTCTATCTTTGATATGAATAACAAGTACATCCCCATTAGTTCCGCCATCATGTGTAGCCAGCCATATCTTTTTAAGGTATGGTCGAATATTCCCTATCAAAACATCTCCACATACAAACGCTGTCAACCTACCCTCTGTGGGAACATATTCAGAATTGCGTTTGCCTTGTTTGTTGGGCAGTAAATTATCCACACCAACATAAGAAGTATCGTCAACTAACTCCGCATCCGTTCTTAACTTGGAATATTCTGCCACATCAGATAAAGAGCAATTAGGTACTCCATCTGGACAAAGTTCTTGAATAAGCTCGTCTAGTCTACTCATTTTATATCACCTCCCTTTATCGCTGGTACATTATTCATCCTCCAACTCCTTAATAATCAAATCAATATCCGCACGCAACGCATCTATCCTCTTCACCGTTTGCTTTATCTCGGCATTCAGCCTGGCAATATCAATCACCTCGCGCGTATCTTCCGCCTCTACATATGAACTCACAGAGAGGTTATAGCCATTCTCCGCAATCTTGCTGTTATCTACCAATGCCGCAACATATTCCACCGGTTCCTTTCTGGCGAATATATCGACTATTCTTTCTATGTGCTCATCCGTCAGGACATTGTTATTGGTCTGCTTTTTAAAGAAATCTTCTCCGCTGGCATCAATAAACTGCGTCTTCGTATCAGCCTTGTGCCTGGACAGCACGAGGATATTCACGGCAATGCTCGTTCCATAGAAGAGATTGGGAGGCAAAGCAATGACCGTTTCCACAAAGTTGCCGTCCACAAGATATTTCCTTATCTTCTGTTCCGCACCGCCACGGTAGAAGATGCCGGGGAAGCAGACAATGGCAGCCCTCCCTCTGGCGGAAAGATAGCTGAGGGCGTGAAGCACAAAAGCAAAGTCAGCTTTTGACTTTGGCGCTAACACCCCTGCCGGGGCAAAGCGGTCGTCATTGATAAGCGTTGGGTCGTCGCTTCCCACCCAGTTGACAGAATATGGCGGATTTGAGACGATGGCGTCAAATGGTTTTTTATCGCCATATTGGGGATTGATCAGCGTATTGCCCAACGCTATGTCGAACTTGTCATAATTGATATTATGCAAGAACATATTCATCCGCGCCAGGTTGTAAGTGGTGTGGTTGATTTCCTGCCCGAAAAAACCCTCTTCGATGAGATGTGCATCAAACTGTTTCTTCGCTTGAAGCAGCAACGAACCCGAACCGCAAGCCGGATCATAAATCTTGTTGACAGAAGTCAATCCCGACATAGCTAATTGCGCTATCAGCTTCGATACATTCTGAGGCGTAAAGAACTCTCCACCGGATTTGCCGGCATTGGCAGCATAATTGGAAATCAGAAACTCGTAGGCATCTCCGAAAAGATCTATCTCATTATCCTCAAAATTACCGAAATCCAGACTTTCCACACCTTTGATGACTGCCGCCAAACGCCTGTTTTTCTCCTCCACGGTGTTGCCCAAACGGTTGCTTGTGGTGTCAAAGTCGGCAAACAGTCCCTTTATATCGTGTTCGGACGGATACCCATTGGCAGAACTCTCTATCGCATCGAAAATAGCGGCCAAGTCCGTGTTCAGATTAGGATTGTTGTTGGCATTCTTTGCTATATTCACAAAGAGCTGAGTAGGATAGATGAAATACCCTTTTGTCCTGGTGGCGTCATCTTTTATCACAGGGGTGATAACGTCATCCGACATATTCGCATAGTTGACGCTCTCGTCACCGCCTTCAATGAAGTTGGTGAAGTTCTCACTGATAAACCGATAAAAAAGAGCTCCTAAGACAAACTGCTTAAAATCCCAGCCGTCAACGGCGCCACGCACTTCGTTGGCGATTTTCCAAATAGTAGATTGCAATTCATCTCTTTGCTTTATACTGGTCATATTAATTAAATTTTTCTTAATTCAGATTACAAAGTTAAAATATCAACACGTCAGGACTTGATAAACCAACAAAAACCATAAGCTGCCATTCCCGGCGCTACGTGTCAAAAATCACTTTTCAACGGATAACCGTTTTAAACCGTTCCGCTTCATCATTCCGCTTTCCTTCGCGTTGCCCGATTTTTGCCGCTGTCACTCATTTAGCTTCGCAATACCCCGCCATTAAACATTTCAATTCAGCTTCTTCCGGTTTATCCGATTATTCCAGGTTTCTTCAATAATTTTATCAAGAGGCTTTCCATACTTATCCACTTCACTCTTAGGGAACAGGCTCTTGATCAATTCTCCGGAAACAGGGTCAATGATAAACACGGCGGGGGGGCCAAGAACCACATACGGCGCGCGGGGAGAATCCGCACACCCCACGATTTTTGCGGCTTCTTCCGGAACCATTTTAAATTGAAACGTCCCCGGAGAATTGCCCGGCACCTGTTTGGTGTCCACCAGCCAAAATATAAATTTTTTCCCGGCGGCATTTTTGAAATTTGTTTTTTTGATATATTCCCGGGTAAAAATATTGCACTGGGAACACCACGAAGAACCAGTAAGATAAATTACCAGCGGCAGCTTTTTCTTCATAGCTTCATTACGGAGTTTATCAAAAACGGGACTGCCCGACTTATTAACTTCAGGTATCCTGTCTTTATTGGCAAACCCGAAAATGGGAGGAAGCTGTTGCGCCACGCCGGCCTGTGGGGCAAACACCCCTGAAACCGCAGCGGAACAACACAGAGAAAGAAAAATTCTCATACGTGTTCCTACTATAAACACTATCCTGGAAGAGTCAAACAGCAAGCATTCCCCGGTTTCCAAGTAAAAAAGAAATGCCCTTTACACGGTCCATAGCAGGGCTATTCACTTGCCAAGTCCGGATGAAGCTGTAAGAATCCGCGCCATGAGAAAACTCCTGATCCGCTCCTGTCTGATTGCCGGGCTGGCCTGGACCTCTTCCTGCGCCTCCAACAAGGAAACGGCTCCTCAGGACCCCGCCCCAGTTCCTGCCGTTCAGCCGGAACAAACCGCTTCAGCCAACCAGCCCGCACCCTGGGCGCCCGCTCCGGCGCAACAGGAGATTCTTCCAGAGGATGAGAATGAAGAATCCGCACCGGGACCGGCTGTCTTGCCGGGCGATTTCCGCCCCGGACTGCGCACCCCCCGGCTGCCGGAAACCCTGTTGTACGATCTGGACGGCAAGTTGATTACCCCTTCCGCCCCATAATCTTTTCCCACCACCATGACTGCGACCATTCCCAAGGGTTTCCACCCCGAACCTTTTTCCTACCACCAGGAGCTTGAACTGGATATTGACGCCCTTTCCAATGCAGGCGACGGCATCGGCCGCGTGGACGGATGGGTGGTTTTCGTCCCCTTCGCCCTGCCGGGAGACCGTGTAAAAGCGCGCGTCTGGCGTAATGACAGGAATTATTCCTCCGCCGATCTGG
>OBCZ01000267.1_pt1 | contig 7849 bp, 7 predicted proteins | sample 1496071 | NCBI WGS metagenome assembly OBCZ01 (sample SAMN01760941, study PRJEB22395) | human gut metagenome
ACTTGCACCATTCTGCATAATCAGGTTAAAAGACAAGCATTACTTATGTTATTGAATACTGCTAAAGCTGCATGGAAGGATAGTGATAAACAGTATTTAAATTATATATTTGATGATACTACTAGAGCATTCATAACATTAGCCGATAATTTCCCTTATGAAGATTTCGATATCTTTGTAACGGATAGCACTAAAGAAGTACAAGCTATTGAACAACTTAGAGCATTAATTCAACCTGCTATGCAGAATGGTGCAAGTTTAGTAGACGCTGCTGAAATGTATACTATGGATAATCTATCATTAATCAAGAGTAAACTACAAGAGCTTGAACAACAAAGATTATCACAACAGCAAGCAATGCAACAGCAAGAAGCTGAACAGCAACAGCAATTAATACAGATGCAGAATCAAGTTAAAGAACAAGAGCTTATGCTTAAAGAAGCTGAACTTGATCTTGAAAAATATAAGATTGATCAAGATAATGCTACTAAGATTACTGTAGCTCAATTGAATGCATATAGAGGATCTGAGAATATGGATCAAGATATGAATGGTATACCTGATCCTATTGAGATTGGTAATCAAGAAATAGCTAGACAAAAAGCTGTATCTGATGCTGTAAGTAAACAGATGGATTTAGCAAACAAAGCCAGAGCTGAAGAAAATAAGAAAGAACTTGAAAAGCGTAAAATTGCTGCACAAGAAAAAGCTGACAAATTAAAGGCCACCATCGAGAAAGAGAAAATAGCTCTTGAAAATAGAAAATTACAAGAAGCTAAAAGATTGCAGAAGATGAAAGATGATGCAGCTTATAAGAGAGAACAATTAAAAGCAAAGACTGCTTTAAAAAATAAAGTAGTTGGTGAATCTAAATCTAAAAAATAGGAGGACTAATTATGGGATGTAAAGGAGGCTCTAAAAAGGGCGGAAAGGGTAAACCAGGTAAGACAGGTAAGTAAATATTACTAGTATGAAATGGAAAGATCTATCTCTTAAAGAGAGAAAACAGATATATGATAGTGTCAGGGTGAATAACCCTGATGCTACATATTTTGATATTAAAGAGCAATTTGATTCTATTCCTACATATGAAGACGGTAAAGGTAAGACTATAAATAAAGCAGATTTACCACCAGAATATAGAATCGGTACTCCCGAATACTTTGAAAGACAAAGAAAAATATCAGGTGCAGTTAATAAAGTAGGAAGAGCAATTGAAGGAACGGATGCATATACTGCAGAGTCCTATGCTGAGCCTTTTACTCCTACAATCACTAAGAAGAAGGGTAAGAAGGTTAAAACTGAAGCTGATTATGATCAAGAGTTTGCCGAAGTAAAGAGAAAATATAATAACATGCAGGAGTATGATAAGGAGCTTAGTAAGATTACTAACGATTTATTTATGCCTACTGATGGTAGTGTAGAAACTCTTGAAAATGTTGATAAAGCTTACGGAACAAATTATAAGAAGGCTGCATCTACTATTGCTTTTCAGGATATGGCTAATAGAGGTAAGTACGTTAAGCATCAACAAATGTACGATAGTGCTGGGAATCCTATATATGGTAGGACTACTGGTAAAGTAGATCAACCTACTATAGAGGATATGACGATTAGTCTTAATCCAGATTATTATCTAGAAGGGACAGCAAATCATGAAATTAGTCACTTAGCAGATGCCTTAGTTAATAAAGCGCATAGTGCAGATGCTACAAATAACTATATGGAATATCTACTAGATAGAGATAACATAATGAGTTATAATGAGATAAGACAGAGCTTGATGGATGTTAACCCTAACACGTATAGATACTTAACTACACCTAGTGAAAATAAGGCTCACATGATTCAACTTAAGAGAGGTATGCAAAAAGAAGGTCTTATTAACAACTGGACAGATCCTATTACTCAGGATAAGATCGAGGAGTATTTATCTTATCGTAGCAAATATGCAAATAGGGTTAATCCAGTATTACGAACTCTATATGATATTAGACCAGATAAGCAAGGTTTTATAAATAGAATGAATAATCTTACTCCAATCGAATGGGCTGTTCCATTAGGATTACCTGTATTCTTTGGAGAAGAACAAGAAAACAAATAATCAATATGAAAGAGTTAGAAGGAGTATACCCACTATATCCTGTACCAAGTTATAAGAAAGGTGGAATACATATCAAGAAAAGCAAGAGAGGTACATTTAAAGCTGCAGCTAAAAGGGCTGGTATGGGTGTACAAGAATATGCAAATAAAGTATTAAAGAAAGGCAGTAAAGCAAGTCCAGCTATGAAGAAGAAAGCTAACTTTGCTAGGAATGCCGCTAAGTGGAAACATTAATAAATCTAATTAAATATAATTATGGATAACAATAGTAATACACTATTAGGTTGGGAAGCAGTAGCAGATACGTTGTCATCTGAACCATTAAATAATCCTCTAGTAACAGGTACGTTTAGTACGGGTAACGATGATCTATCTGATGATGAAATTAAACGTTTACAAATAACTAATAGAGGACCTTCAGTAAAGGAAATATTTGGAGTGGATACTTCTAAAGAGGAAAAAGATACTGAGGTTGAAGAGACTGAAGAAACTGAAGAGGAAACAGAAATAGAGGAAGAGGAAGTAGAAGTTGAAGAACCTAAAAAGAAATCTAAACAGACTAAAGAAGTAGAAAAAGTTGAGGAAACATCTACTGAAGAGGAAGAGTTAGATAATGAAGGTATTCAAGTTAGTGCTTTTTTTGATGCTATTACTGAGGAATTAGGGTTAGACTTTGAAGAAGATGAAGAATCACAGAAACCTAAAACAGTAGAGGAATTATGTGAATACTTCAAGGATTTGATTGAAGAAAATTCAACTCCAGAGTATTCAAGTGAAGAGGTTGCTAAGATTGATGAATTCGTTCGTAATGGTGGTAAACTAGAAGATTATTTTCAAGTTAGTACTGCTATTGATTTTGATAACTTTGACACTTCAATCGAGAGTAATCAAAAGCAAATCATTCGTGAATTGTTGTTAGAAAAAGGGTTTAGTGAGAAGAGAATCCAGAGTAAACTAGAAAAGTATGAAGATGCTGGTATTCTAGAAGATGAAGCAGAGGAAGCTCTTGAACTAATGAAGGAGATTACTGAAAAGAAGAAGGAACAGCTATTGATTGATCAGGAAAAGCAAAATGAGGCAAGAATCGAGCGCCAACAAAAATTTGTTGACGACGTTGTCACCAACATTAAATCGCTGAAAGATATCAGAGGTATCGCTATTCCTGAAAAGGATAAAAAAGCTTTATTGAATTATATCTTTAAAGCGGACTCAGATGGTCTTACTCAATATCAGAAAGACTATTCTAAGAGTGTAAAAAATTTAATTGAGTCTGCCTATTTTACTATGAAGGGAGACACTTTGCTAGATACTGCAAAAAAAATTGGAACTAGCTCTGCTATAAAGACCTTGAAACAAAGTTTAAAGACAACAGGTGCTACGAAAGGCACTAAAAGAATTCACACTAGTTCATCAAACTCTATATGGAGTATCGCAGCACGAAGTTTAAACAATAATTAAAGATTATAAATTAATTTATGGATAAAGGAATTCTGAATAATTTACAGATCGGTAAAAGTAGATGGTTTTCAGATCTTATTGACGAGAATAAGATTTCAGAAGCAATGTTGTCAAGACCGTATGAAGTAGAACGTATTGTTTCTTACGTATTTGCCGCAAAAGACGGTGCTTATGGTACTTCCATTGATGCTATCACAGGTGGTCTTGGTAACGTAATGACTATTGATCAAAGTACATATGAATGGTATGTAGAAATTGATACCGATAGAGCTGTAACAATTCGCTCTGCAAAATGGCAGGGTACTGAAATTACTGCTACTAATGCTGACACAATCATGGCTGGTATTGGCAACACACCTATCCAAGTGTGGGTAGAAGATAAATGGTTTGGTCCGGGTGCTATTGTAGTACTTGATGACAAAGAATATCAATTACGTATTCAAGGTGCTCCTGTACAGGACGGTAACTTGTGGTGCTATACTATGTTCATCGCTGATGGTCAGTCTAGTTCATATGTTCCGGGTAAGTATTTGTTAGCTGGTCGTGAAATGTCACGTCTTGGTTCTGCTTATGAGGAGTATAGTGAAGAGGCAGATATCCTGAACTACAATACTCAATTCAAGATGCGTAACTACTTATTCACTACTCGTTTGAGTTATGATATTACAGGTACGGCTTATGCAACTGTATTGTGGATTGCATTGAAGGATCCTAAAACAGGTAAGAAATCTTATTTGTGGTCTGACTATCAAGAATGGGTGGCAATGCGTGAATGGAGAAAACGTTGTGAGATGATGATGGTTTACTCTAAGTCAAATCGTAACGCTGATGGTACTTTCTCTTTGAAGGGTACTAATGGTCGTCCTGTTTACTTGCCAGCTGGTTTGCTTGAGCAGATTGCACCGTCTAATAGACGTTATTACACTGAGTTGACAACAGAGTTGCTTGAGGACTTCTTGTTTGATCTGTCTTACAATATTCTTGGTACTAATGAGCGTAAGTTCGTAGCCTTAACTGGTGAGATGGGTATTCGCGAGTTTGACCGTGTATTGAAACAAAAAGCAGCTACGATGAATGTAATCGATACTAAGTTCATTAGTGGTAGTGGTCAAGAGTTGACTTTAGGTGGTCAGTTTGTAACATACAAGATGAATAATGGTATTGAGTTGACGTTGAAACACTTCCCGTTGTATGACAACACTACGTTCAATCGTTTGTTACACCCGCTTTCTGGTAAGCCGCTTGAGTCTTATCGTTTTACATTCTTGGATGTAAGTCGTAGAGATGGCGAAGCAAACATTGTTAAGGTAGTACGTAAGGGTCGTGAGTTCATGCAGTGGTATACTGGTGGTTCTATTTCTCCTGCAGGTCCTGCAAAATCTATCAACACTTTGCGTTCTAATGCAAAAGACGGTTACTCTGTTCACTTCTTAGGTGAGATGGGTATTATGTTGAGAGATCCGCGTGGCTGTGGTGAGTTGATCATGGACGCTGAGGGTTAATCCACGTATTTAAACAAGTACGCCAATATTATACAATATAACTTATAGGGGCGTAATAGCCCCTATATTTTTTTATTAACAGGTTTAAAATCTATATTTAATTAAGAATATATGGAAGCAACGTTAAGATTTATTAGAACTAACCCTTGGGTTGGTATTTCAAAGTTCAAAAATTGTGGTGATTATATTGGTCCGTATTGGACTAGATCAGGAAATAGATATACTGGTTTGACAGAAGAAGATGCTCGTAGACTTGAAAAAGCTATTGGTTATCCAGAAGGTCATTTAGCACCATATAGTCCATTCTGGGCTACTTATTCAGTTAAGTTAGGTAATAAGGATCTGTATATACATACAGAGAAACCAGAGGATGAATTAAAGTACTTATTCTTAAAAAATCATAAAAGAGTAGCATTTGGCACTAGTAATATTACACCAAGTACTGACTACTTGCTAAGTAATCTTCAAGCAGAAGCAGAAGAGAATAATAAGAAATTTAAAGTTAAACGTGAGGCTTATTCAGCGTTTACTAAGATGTCTCTTGAAGAAATGCGTAAATGTCTTAGACTTTATGGTATTAAGTCAGATTCAATTAGTAATGAGTTAGATGAAAGTAAGCTGAACGAACTTATTGAAAATGATCCGCAGAGATATTTACTACTGTGGGTAAATAATAAGAATAAAGAAACTCAATACTTGATCGAAGCAGCTATTAGTAAAAATATTATTCGTAAGAATAAGAATATGTATTACTATGGTACTGATGTAATCGGTCGAAGTATGGATGAAGCTGTACTAATGCTTGATGATAAAAAGAATCAAGATATAAGACTAGCTATCATGCAAGAAATAGAATCTAAGTAATATGACAGTATTAGAAGCACATATAGCATTTAAGATTGAAGCAGATAAAAATGCCGTTAATATTGGTATATCTGGCTGTCCATCTTTCTTACCTGAGGAAATTGATTATTGGTTATACACAGCATATCTAAGTAAGATAGCTACTAAAGTTACTGGTAATAATACTCTTAGAATACCATTTGAAGGTAATATAAAAAGAGTAGCAGACTTAGAAGGTTTAGTAAAAACTGATAAAGGATTGTCTTTACTAAGTGAACCTATAAGTAATAGACTCACTATGAATAATTTCAAATCTAGTATTACTTATGGTGATGATACTCAAGATAAGCGTATGTACTTCTTAGAAGGAATTTTACATTTTGGTAGTAATAAAATAGCTACAGTAAAACTTATTGGTCACGAACAAGCTACTAGATTCTTAGAAACTTATAATAATAAACCTTGGATTGAAGAACCTGTAGCAATACTGGAGGATAATAAGTTAATAGTATTTATAGATAGGGATCTTATGGTGGGCCCCTACACTATAGATATTACTTATCTAGCATATCCAAGAAAGATTAATAATCGAGATATTACGTCTACTCTAGACGAAATTCCAGAGTATATGCAATATGAAGTAGTTAAACTAGCTGCTGACATGGCAATTGAGAATATTGAATCTCCAAGAACTCAAACACATCCACAGTACGTAGCACAATTATCAGAATAGGAGGTATAGATGGACGCAAAAAATATGCAAATGGAATTTGAGCGCAGGATACAGTTAATAGATCCTACTCTTACTATAGACCAAAAGCCTAATTCTGATCTTATATTTTCAATATTAAATGAAGCTCAAGATAGATATGTAATGATGAACTATGTTGGTGATGATCAGATGGAAACTGAAACCAACATACATACTAGAAATACAGATTCTATTAAGAGTTTATTAGTAGAAAAAGAGTTAACCGCAACAGGTACTACTCTTAATGGTTTTACAAGATACAGATTACCATATGTATCTACTGAAGAATATTTCTTATATGTACATTCCTTTAGTAAAGTAAAAGGTACATATAAACAATACAAGGATTTTGTTAGGGTAGATAATCAATTGGTCAAGTATAGAGATCTTGGTAAGTTTATTAAAACAGCATACAATACCCCTATTATTAGACAACCTGCTGTTGCATTAGTATCAGATCCTACTACTAAATATAATTATATAGAAGTAGCAGTGGATTCATATACTACATTAGGTAATGTTACATTGACTTACTACAGGAAACCATTAAGATTCAATACTACTAATGGGGCTAGTAAATGTGAACTACCAGAATCAATTCATAGTGAAATTGTAGATTTAGCAGTTAATATGTTTATTACTGAAGGTAAATATAGATTACAAGTAAAACAACCAAATGATCAACAATAATGAAGTATATTGAATTACAAACCGCTTTTGAATTAGAAATAGATCAATTAGATAATAATCTAACAAAACCTACTACTTCAGATATTGAGTATTGGTTAATGGCTGGGTTAGATAAATTTATTAAAACTAGATACTCCGGTATCAATTTTAAGCAAACTGGATTCGAACAAGATCAAAAAAGAATAGATGACCTGCGTACATTAGTTACTAGAAAGTCTTATCAATTCACTACATATCCAGAAGAATATTCAGTTACTCTACCAGATGATTATATGTTTACTGTAGGAGAAACTGCTGTAATATTTAGTTATGATCATTGTTGGCCTGTGGGTCCAAGTGGTCAACCAAGAACTAAAAATACAGATGTGTTAGAAGCCACAGTAGAAAATATAGATAGACAAAGACAAAACACTTTGTCAGAATATAGATTACATGGTAGATCTGCTAGACCATTAAGATTGTATGAAGGAAATGAAATCCATTTGTACACAGATGGTAATTA
>OBCZ01000278.1_pt1 | contig 7607 bp, 4 predicted proteins | sample 1496071 | NCBI WGS metagenome assembly OBCZ01 (sample SAMN01760941, study PRJEB22395) | human gut metagenome
TAGACATCATTGAATACGGAGTGTCTGGCAACGGAACGTCTTAATCCGGCTGTTCTGGTCAATGGTCTTGTTGAAGAGCTGGAAAGAGAGCGACGGTACATCGAGCACAGTGAACGGCTCGAGTATGGTGACGTCCAGCAGTCCGTCGTTCAAGGTGGCTTGTGGGGCAATATACGCATTGTTTCCATATTGCGATGCGTTTCCGCAGGCTATTAGGAACGCCTTGTATCGCAGGGTGCTGCCGTCCATTTCCAGTTCATAGGTTTCCGGACGGTACTTCAGGCTTTCGAGCAGAGTCTTTTCCAGATAAGTGAGTGGTCCTCTCCTTCCCGCCTTGGAGAATTGCAGGCTTACAAATGCGTCGAATCCCACGCCGCAGGTGCAGAAGAAAGGCACATCGTTGATTTTTCCGTAGTCAATGATGTCTATCAGTCCGTCATTGATGATGTCGATGGCCTTTTTCGGCTCCATCGGAATCTGCAGATGGCGGGCAAGTCCGTTGCCGGAACCGCAGGGAATGATGCCCAAAGCGGTTTTTGTATGTACCAGTGAGCGGGCTATCTCATTGATGGTGCCGTCTCCTCCTATGGCGATGACGGCATGTGCATCTTCTTGTGCCTTCTGTGCCGCTATCTCTACGGCATGGCCTGCCCGTTCGGTATAAATCACTTCTTGTGCATACCTTTCCTTATCCAGCTTTTCATCGAGCCACTTCAGTATCTGCTCCTTACTCTGAGTGCCGGATATGGGGTTTATGATGAATGCTATTTTCTTCTTGTTTTCGTTCATGCAAGGGTTGTTGCTATGCAGGTTTTCCAACTGGCAAAAGTAATATAAATATCTGAAAAATTAACCACATAATTCTTTTTAAAATAAGTATAAGTAGTTTTTTTAATGTAAATAGAACATATACCGACATATTTTGCTATCTTTGCCCCCTGTTTTTTAAGACTTGTATTTAATAGAATTAAATATTCATTATATAAAAGATATTTCATGGGTTTACTACAAGACAAATTTGCGAAATACGACCTGCCGCAGCAGTTTATGGCAAAAGGCGTATATCCTTATTTCCGCACAATTAACAGCCATCAGGATACAGAGGTAATGATGGATGGTAAAAAGGTTCTGATGTTCGGCTCTAATGCATATATGGGACTGACATATGACAAGCGTATCATTGATGCCTCGATAGCTGCCACAGAAAAATATGGCACCGGTTGTGCAGGTTCCCGCTTTCTGAACGGAACACTCGATATACATGTTGAACTGGAGAAGGAATTGGCTGAATTCGTAGGAAAAGATAAAGCACTCTGTTTTTCTACCGGATTTACTGTAAACGAAGGTATTATTCCTGCCGTTGTAGGCCGTGGGGATTATATTATTTGTGATGACCGTGACCACGCTTCCATTGTAGATGGCCGCCGTCTTGCATTTGCCACTCAGTTGAAGTACAAGCATAACGATATGGAGGCTTTGGAAAAAGAACTCCAGAAATGCGAACCGGATGCTGTAAAGCTGATTGTTGTGGATGGAGTATTTTCCATGGAAGGTGACTTGGCCAATCTGCCCGAAATTGTCCGCCTGAAGAAGAAATACAATGCCAGCATTTACGTGGACGAAGCTCACGGCTTGGGTGTATTCGGAAAACAAGGCCGTGGTGTGTGCGACCATTTCGGTGTTACCGAAGATGTAGACCTGATTATGGGTACATTCAGCAAGTCGTTGGCTTCCATCGGTGGTTTTGTGGCCGGAGACAAGGCGGTAATCAATTGGCTGCGCCACAATGCCCGTTCCTATATATTCCAGGCAAGTAGTACGCCTGCTGCTACGGCTGCAGCCCGCGAGGCGCTTCACATCATCAAGTCCGAACCTGAACGCATCCAACGTCTGTGGGACATCACCAACTATGCCTTGAAGAAGTTCCGCGATGCAGGCTTCGAAATCGGTGAGACAGAATCTCCTATCATTCCTCTCTATGTGCGTGATACAGAGAAGACATTTATAGTAACGAAGCTGGCTTTTGACGAAGGTATCTTCATCAACCCCGTTATTCCACCTGCATGTGCTCCACAAGATACACTGGTGCGTGTAGCGTTGATGGCCACCCATACGGTCGAACAAGTGGATTATGCTGTAGAAAAATTGACTAAATGTTTCAAGGAATTGGGTATCATCAAGTAAACTTGATTTAAACAGATATTCGGAAAACCGTTTAATAATGATTAGGCGGTTTTTTTTTATAGACAAAGCGAAGTAGGATTAAAATTAAATCGTAAAGTACATGAAAAAGAACTTCTTCATCATTACTGCTGTAGTATGCGGAATGAGTTGTACCACCACTGCCTATGCGCAGTTCAAAATCGGTGGAAAGAAAATCAATGTGACCAAAGTTGTCCAAGCCGGTACAGATGCCGTCAAGGCCATTTCATTGTCCGATGCTGACATTGCAGCGATGAGCAAGGAATATATGGAATGGATGGATACGCACAATCCGCTGACAAAGCCCGATACGGATTACGGCAAGCGTCTGGAGAAGCTGACCGGAAACATCAAGGAAGTGGACGGCTTGAAGGTGAACTTCGGTGTTTATGAAGTAATAGATGTGAATGCCTTTGCGTGCGGTGATGGTAGTGTACGCATCTGTGCCGGGCTGATGGACATCATGACGGATGATGAAGTGATGGCAGTTGTCGGCCACGAGATAGGTCACGTCATCCATACGGATTCCAAAGATGCGATGAAGAATGCTTACCTTCGTTCGGCTGTGAAGAATGCTGCCGGTGCGGCAAGTTCTACGGTATCCAAATTGAGTGATTCTGAACTGGGTGCCATGGCCGAGGCATTGGCAGGTGCTCAATACTCCCAGAAGCAGGAGACGGAAGCGGATGATTACGGCTTTGAATTCTGCATCAAGAATAATCTCGATCCGTATGCCATGTACAATGCTTTGAACAAATTGCTTGAGCTTTCAGCGGAGGCACCGAAGGAATCCAAGTTCCAGAAGATGTTCTCTTCTCATCCGGATACAGCCAAGCGCGTGGCACGTGCCAAGGAGAAAGCGGATGAATATATGAAGGATAAGAAATAACTATCCGCTGCTTGCTATGATGAAGTGGGATCAGAGGTTTCTCTGAATCCCACTTTTTTTGTACCGAGACTATGATATGGGCTTCTGAGGAAGCTAATGGGATAGTTCGTTAGTTCACAGTGCTGAACACTTTGTTTTAGCTATAGGAAACAAAGTGTTTTTCCTAGGGAAACAAACTGTTCTTTTAAGGGAAACGAAGTGTTCTCTTTAATGAAACACACTGTTCGGTTAAGGGAAACACTTTGTTCTGTTTGGTAAAACTTCTTTTATTTACTTATTTGCTTTTAAATTAGAATAATTTTAGTATGTTTGCCACATTATTTATGAAAAACATGACTTTTGTATGAAAAAACAAGACTTCCTCTTTATTTTTGTTCTGGTGATAATATTCCTGCCATTCTTTGTAAGCGATGCCCTTTATGATTGGTATAAATCTTTCAATGCAGCACATGGCATGGTAATGAGTTTCGTTAAATTCGGAATTCTTGCTACACTGGGTGAGATGCTGGGACTTCGTATCAGTGCCGGAGTCTATAACCGAAAAGGATTTGGCGTACTGCCGCGTGCCGTAGTGTGGGGACTGCTGGGAATGGGTATCAATGCGGCCATGATAATCTTCTCCAAAGGTGTGCCGCAATTTATGGAATATATGGGAATGGCAAATGCCGCCGCCATTATAAACGGAGAATTCTGCCTGGACAAATTATGGATAGCCCTCGCCATTTCAGTTGCTATGAATACCATTTTCGCTCCGGTATTCATGACATTCCATAAGATTACGGATACGCATATCCTGGATTGTGGCGGTTCGCCTCGCAGCCTCCTCACTCCTATCCCGATGACCCGCATCATTACGCATCTGAATTGGGATGCACAATGGAATTTTGTCTTCAAGAAAACAATTCCTTTCTTCTGGTATCCGGCACACACCATCACATTCCTCCTGCCGGGAGAAATGCGGGTGCTGTTTGCAGCGATATTGGGTGTGGTGCTCGGGGTATTGCTGGCTATTGCGGCTCGGATGAAATAATCCGGCCTATATATTCTCGAATGATTTCAAGCAAGTCTTGCGGATAAGGTATAAAGAACTTCTCTATCATTTTCGGATACTGAGGTACAAAGGGTTTGGGTATCATTGTGACAAGGGTATCCAATTCTGCCTTCCGTTGCTCTTCAGTCTCTGAGACGGCGTAGCGGATAGTCCACCAGAACAAGAAAGTCTGGTTAAGATACCCTTTGGGGGTGATGACTTGCAGTTGCTTGTAGTGCTCGGACTGTAACATGATTTTAATTCTTTTCTCCTGCTCTTTCTCACTGATGGAACATAGAATGTCATACCATTCATCAAACTCCTGACGCAAGCAGGCGACAAATGCCCATTCGGCAATTCTATATTTGGCAAATTCTGGAATCTTCTTTAGAAGTACGAAGATATGTCCTATATTCAATTCGCCTTTATATAAACCTTTGACTTTTGTATAGTCTTCAATGGAAGTGATTGTGTGTAAAAGGGAGTAATATATTTCCGGACTCATCGGCACATGGTGTTCATCGATGAATTTCAGAGTATTCTGAAGCACCAGTTTTTTGTTTGTTCTGTTGTTGGCCATGCGGCTGATGACATTGTTCCAGTAGATTTGTGTGCGTGCAATGGAAATATGTAAATCATCTTCCATCTCTTTTATACGGCTTTCGGCTTCTTCGAAGGTCATGCCGCGTTCCCGCATTTGATAGCATATGTCCTTCATAATTGGATAATGTTCGACAAATAGGTAGGGTTTAGGAATGACGGCTCCTACCTTTTTCAACATACAATATGAATCGTAATTGATAAAAACCTTTTTACTGATTGCTTGCTCTTGCAGCCGTTGGGCGTTTTCCTTATCATTCTGACGGAGCAATGCCTTCATGCAACAGAAGATAATTCCTCCATCATATACGCCCACGTCCAGCAGACAATACACATATTCCAGAATAGTGCTTTCTTTAATTTTCCACCCTTCCGATGTATAAATGGGAAAAGGCTGCGGAACGTTGTCTTGTGCTCTTCCGGCATAGTATCGCTGGATAAGCATTTGCTTCAATATATCCTTTGGCGCATCCAGGCTTTTCATTATTTCCTCATTTATAATCAGTTGTATTTCTTCCGGAGGAAGTGAACCTTGGGTGTGGTTGGTCAGGTGATAGAGTAAATGTTTATGTGTATAACTGTTCTGTTGTACGGTGTATTTTTCGGACATCCGCTTTATCATGTCCACTTTTTGTTCATAATAGGGATATATGAACCGGTTATTGATAATGATATTCAAGATATTGGCATCAGGATGATTGAGCAGTGACTTGTCCAGCCGGTTCTCGAAGAAATCCCTTGCGACTCCTCCTTCTTCCGGAGTCTTTACCTTATTGAACATTTCGGAGACAACGTAGGGCGAATGATTCAAAATCTGTTGTTCTTCCGGAGTAATACAATCGGGAGTTTCTCCGAACAGTGCCTGATACGCCTCTTCATAATTTGATATTTTCAGAATGAATTGTACGATTGTTCTTATATTTCGAGATTCATCGCCGTTTTGGGGACGATGTCTCTTCATATGTGCCTTGATTTCCTTTAGGGTCATGCGTTGGTATAGGATACCTTGTGTGTGCTGGCTCGGGTAATCCAGTAAAGACTGGTCTGCTTCCAGTAAATGGTATTTATGGAACAGTTCCTCGCATTCCTTAATCCCGCTATAAGTGGAGGTCGTATCCAATAAGTCGTTCAGGTAGATTTCACCCACTTTCAGTTTGGTCTTGTTTTCTTCTTCTTGCTGCTCCAGCCTTTCCATAAAAGTGTTGAAGATTCCTTTGGCCTGCTCAAAATTTTTAGCCTTTTGGAGCATAAAGTTCAATGAGTAGCCATCACAGTTATTCCCCATACGGTTCCACAAATCATAGGCATAAGAGGACGGTATGTTTTCGAGTGCTCCATTCAACACTTCGGTCTTGTTCAGGAACATACTGGTATCCTCTTTTTTGTCGACAGACAGTTCTGTCAGTTCGTTGAAGAATGCAACCAGCTCTTCCGGCTGGCTGAATCTTTTGAAAACTTCCAGCCAGGTGTAGGGAGCAATAAAGTTGAAGAAAAAGACTGCATCGTCGTGGGGAACTACCCCTTTATCATTCTTCTGCAAGAAGTTCTTGATGTCGTGTATGTCAGCCAGAGTCTGTGCTTTATGCATAAGCTGCCTGGCGAAATTACGTATTCTTTTCTCTTTCAGTTCTGTCAGATAAGTCTCATTGTTGCTTTCCTGCCCATGGGTGCTCTCTGCAGAATCGGAGAAGAAATCATCTATGTCGTCATCATCGACACTTGGGGAAGCTTCGTATATAAAGGAAGCGTTGAGGTATATTTCTTTGGCTTCGTCCATGTCGAGGAACCGTACCAATTCTGTCTGAAATTCAATATACGAGTTTTCTATATACTTGTCTTGCATTTGCCCTTGTTCATTGAGCAAATCCTTGTGTACAATGTCCTTATCTTGTTGTGTCTGCAGTCTGGGCAAAAGCCACCGCAGTACATTCAGCTCTCTCCTATTATATTTTTTTGTTAATTTCCAAATATGGATGGCCTCTGCATTGGTAGGAGCAAAATTGGCTATATTGCCAATATACGCGTCCACCCAATCAATGGAAACGCCTTCCGGGTTTGTTCCCAGTTCCTTACTTGTATATAGCGTTTGTTCGTTTTTATAAATGCGGCTTACAACATCATTGATGATATACTGTTGGAGTTCGGGGGCATTTACCGAACAGTTTTTCACCCGATGCAGGATCTTGGTTGTATTTTTGAAAAAGTTCGGTCTGTCTTTGTAGTAGATATAGCGGAATATGCCCTTTATGGCTTTCTTTTCAGTTGCCAGTAGGTCATCGGACGGTTCACTGCTATAGTACTGGAAAACCTGGGTTACTATGATGTCTTCAACTTCAAATGTGTCCTTTTCAATGTCCTGATAATAAATCAAATCATCTACTTTGCCTGCCAATTCACAGATGGTGCTTCTGTCGGCCTTTTCGTAACTGTTCTCATAGGTGAATTTGAGGAAATCGAGCAATAGGTCTATTTTATTGCGACTTCTCTTTTTCCACATCCACAAACATTTTATGGCGTGGCAGAGTTGTCGAAGCATGGATTTCTGCAGGTTGCTTAAATTGCTGTTCTGGAACTGGTTGTTATATCTGGTCTTGATTCTGTCTATGTCGAAAAACAAGGAACCGATAGTCATGCCGGCTTCGGGTCGGAGTTTAAGATAGCCGTATGTCCTGAGCTCGCGGGCATATTCATTTATTTTTTTGAAGGATAAAGGTTTGATGCCCACTTCGACTATGGCCGGAGGAACCATTTCATTGAAAGTAAGCATGGATTTCACTTCCTTGAAGCTATAGCTTGTAGTGGCAATAACCTTGAAGTCCGGATTGCCGATGTGAAGGATTTCCGATAACTTGCGAAGTAATTCTCTGTCAATGGGTATCTTAAACT
>OBCZ01000280.1_pt1 | contig 7605 bp, 7 predicted proteins | sample 1496071 | NCBI WGS metagenome assembly OBCZ01 (sample SAMN01760941, study PRJEB22395) | human gut metagenome
TAGGTATTCGGCGGCACCCGCCGGACTGACGTGCTTGAATGAAGTTGCAGCAGGCATACCGGTCGCCTCTTTCAGTTCCTTTACCAACTGCCATCCATTCAAGGCATCCATAAAATTAATATACCCCGGACGTCCATTCAAAACCTCAATAGGTAACTCCCCCTCCTGCATGAAAATGCGAGCCGGCTTCTGGTTAGGGTTACAGCCGTACTTCAGTGCTAATTCTTTTGCCATAAAATTCTGCTTTAATGTTGAAATGCTACAAATTTACAGAATATTTCCGGCTTACAGAAGCCTTGTCACTGAATTTGCCACCGAATACCTACACTGAAATTTTCGTACATGGTCGAAAAGCAACAAAAAAACCACTAAAACTTGCGATTTTAGTGGTTTTTTGACTTAAATAAGGTAAGTTCGTTGGGCTATCTGGACTCGAACCAGAAATGACAGGACCAGAATCTGTAGTGTTACCATTACACCATAGCCCAATTGTTATTATTTCCGTTTTGCGGTTGCAAAGATACAAAGATTTCTATAAATCAAAACAAAAACGAGTATTTTTTTCGCAAAAAACTGATAAGATACCGTAATCCAAAGGATTATATAACTAAAAAAAATCAAAAATTGAAAGAGTTTTCCTCTTTTGCGTGTTTGATATGAGAAATCAACGTATATTTGTCAACTGTTTTAATATAATAATGTATAATGAACGAAACGAAGAAACTGATTCAACAGATAACAGAAGGTATTCAAGATAAAAAAGGAAAAAAAATCGTCATCGCAGATCTGACAAAAATCGACGATACAATATGCAATTATTTCGTCATCTGCCAAGGAAACTCTCCCAGCCAAGTGACAGCCATTGTAGAATCCATCAGGGACTTCACACGCAAGGGTGCCGATACCAAGCCCTTTGCCGTAGACGGGCTGCGCAATGCCGAATGGGTAGCTATGGACTACTCGGACATATTGGTGCATGTCTTCCTGCCTGAAACAAGGGAATTCTACAATCTGGAGCACCTATGGGCAGACGCCAAATTAACTCAAATTCCTGACCTCGATTAATCAAAACGTATGGACAATAATACCAACAAGAAACCCAATAAAGTGAATATGCCCAAGTTCAACCTGAACTGGCTGTATATGATTATAGCGATGATGTTGCTGGGGTTGTACCTGACCAATGAAAGTGGTACGGCAACTAAAAACATCTCTTATGATGAATTCCAGCAATATGTACGAGACGGTTATATAAGCAAAGTCATCGGCTACGACGACAATTCCGTCGAAGCATACGTCAAACCCCAGCACGTAGGAAACGTATTTCGTCAGGACTCCAGCCGCGTAGGCAAGAATCCGCTTATTACGACCGAGGCCCCCTCACGCGAGAGCCTAGGTAATTTCCTGCAAAAGGAAAGAGACGACGCCCACTTTGACGGCTCCATTAACTACGAAAAAAAGCGGAACTACTTCGGTGCCATTTTGTGGCAGATTCTCCCCTTTGCATTCCTTATCGGTTTCTGGATTTTCATGCCCCGCCGCATGAGCGGTGGTGGAGGCATGGGCGGAGGTGGAGGCATCTTCAGCGTAGGAAAGTCCAAGGCCCAATTGTTTGAAAAAGGTTCCCCCATCAAGATTACATTCAAGGATGTGGCAGGACTTGCTGAAGCCAAGCAAGAGGTAGAAGAAATTGTCGAGTTCTTGAAAGAGCCCCAGAAATATACCGATTTGGGAGGTAAGATACCCAAGGGCGCCTTGCTGGTAGGCCCTCCGGGAACCGGAAAGACCCTGCTTGCAAAGGCCGTGGCCGGAGAAGCCAACGTACCTTTCTTCTCTTTGGCAGGTTCCGACTTTGTGGAAATGTTTGTCGGCGTGGGAGCTTCCCGTGTCCGCGATTTGTTCCGCCAAGCAAAGGAAAAAGCGCCTTGTATCGTGTTCATCGACGAGATTGACGCTGTAGGGCGTGCCCGTGCCAAAGCAGCCGCTATGGGTGGCAACGACGAGCGCGAGAACACATTGAACCAGTTACTGACCGAGATGGACGGTTTCGGCTCCAATAGTGGTGTTATCATCTTAGCCGCCACCAACCGTGTGGACGTTTTGGATAAGGCATTGCTGCGCGCCGGACGTTTTGACCGCCAGATACATGTAGACCTACCCGACCTTAATGAGCGTAAGGAAGTATTCGGTGTACACCTGCGCCCCATCAAGATAGACAATAGTGTGGATGTAGACCTTCTGGCACGCCAGACTCCCGGATTCTCGGGGGCAGACATTGCCAATGTATGTAACGAAGCAGCTTTGATAGCTGCCCGCCACGGCAAAAAGTTTGTCGGAAAGCAAGACTTTCTGGACGCCGTAGACCGTATTGTGGGTGGGTTGGAAAAGAAAACCAAAATCACTACCGAGGCCGAACGCCGTTCCATTGCCATACACGAAGCCGGCCATGCCAGTATCTCCTGGTTACTGGAATACGCCAATCCACTGATTAAAGTAACCATTGTACCCCGTGGACGTGCTTTGGGCGCGGCTTGGTATCTGCCGGAAGAACGGCAAATCACCACCAAGGAACAGATGCTCGATGAGATGTGTGCCACCTTGGGAGGACGTGCCGCCGAAGACCTATTCTTAGGTAGAATATCCACCGGAGCCATGAATGACTTGGAACGCGTGACCAAGCAGGCGTACGGTATGATTGCCTATCTGGGTATGAGCGAAAAACTCCCCAACCTCTGCTACTATAATAATGAGGAATATTCCTTCAACCGCCCGTATAGCGAAAAGACTGCGGAACTGATTGACGAAGAAGTGAAGCAGATGGTCAACGAACAGTACGAACGTGCCAAGAAAATATTGTCCGAAAACCAAGAAGGACACAACCGGCTGGCACAACTGCTGATTGACAAAGAAGTAATCTTTGCCGAAGACGTTGAACACATCTTTGGGAAACGTCCATGGGCTTCCCGTTCGGAGGAAATCAGTGCAAACAAGACTGCTGCCGAGCTGAAAAAAGCGGAGCAAGAAGAAGAGCAAAAAGCCATAGAAGCAGAAAAGGAAGTTAAGGAAGAAGAAAAGCATGAAAAATAACTTTATCCAACGTGCCGTTACCGGCGTGTTATTCGTCATAGTATTGGTGGGCTGTATTCTTTACAGCCCCCTTTCGTTCGGTATACTGTTCACCATTATCAGCGTACTGAGCGTACATGAGTTTGCCCAATTAGTCAGCAAGAGCAGCGAAGTAAGCATAAACAAGACCATCACTGCATTGGGAGGAGCCTACCTTTTCCTTGCATTGATGAGTTTCTGTACCCAGCAGTCTGTAGGAGCACGGGTATTCCTTCCTTATTTGGGACTATTGCTCTACATGATGATTACGGAACTTTACCTCAAGAAAAAGAATCCGACGGGTAACTGGGCCTACTCCATGCTAAGCCAATTGTACGTGGCACTCCCCTTTGCCCTGCTGAACGTACTTGCTTTTCAGAATTCCTCGGAAACGGGCAGTGTGACCTACAACCCTATTCTACCGCTTTCCATTTTCGTTTTTATCTGGCTGAGCGATACAGGTGCCTATTGCGTAGGTTCGCTGATAGGCAAACACCGTCTGTTCGAACGCATCTCACCTAAAAAATCCTGGGAGGGCAGCATCGGCGGCGGAATATTCTCCATCGCTTCCTCTCTTGGCTTTGCACATTTCTTTCCTTTTATGCCAGGATGGCAATGGGTAGGTCTGGCAATCGTTGTCGTCATTTTCGGCACTTGGGGCGATCTGACCGAATCACTCATGAAACGCCAATTGGGCATCAAGGATTCCGGTAACATTCTGCCGGGGCATGGAGGGATGCTCGACCGTTTCGACAGTGCCCTGATGGCAATTCCTGCAGCAGTTGTTTATCTATATGCCTTGACGATGTTCTAACGACGGCTCACATGACCAAACTTACATAAAACAAATATAAAAAGAGCACCCGGGCAAGATGAATGACATCAAAATCCCGGGTGCTCTTTCTAACTATATACTCTCGCAAACTCTTTCTTACTTCAACTGCATATTGGACAAATCCACATTAGTAGTCAGCTTTTCATTACTCCCCGCAGTTTTCAAATCAAAGGTTACTTCCACCTCTCCATTCTCTTCTGAATTGAGTTTCAACTTGATGCCTTTGGTTTCAGAGGGGATGTCCAGACTGTTCAAGTTATAGGAGACAGCACCAGGACTACGACGTCCCGTCAGGTCATCATAATCGTTATAGCGGAGTTCCAAATGGACGTATCCATCTTCGCCATACAAAGCATCATCTTCTTGCGGACGCACCAGGCTGATGCGGTGTTTATTATCAGTCGAAGATGGCAGGTTCTGCATGAAAAAAATGTTCATATAGCCACCACTGATGGTGATATCACCTTTATATATAAACACGGGGTCATTACCAAATTCCTCTTCGGTTTCGGGAGTCAGCGTCTCCACCTCTTTCGTCAAGACGTTCTGCAGACGCAGCAGCTTCACAGCATGGTCATATCCTGCATAGTTGTCCCACAAAGGATTGAACACGGTAATCACACGCTGCCCATCCACAGCATCATACCACCCTATGTCCGTATTCACCGGCCAGAGCGTCCCCCAAACATCGCAGTTTAAATAAAAGGCATTTCCCGTAACACGCACAGTGGCCCACAAAGGCGGGGTAAAATCACCCAAAGAATATCCGTCGTTATCATCACATGATTGCAAAGCGGGCATCACTGCCAAACATATTGCCATAAATAACCAATGTAGCTTTTTCATAATCAAAGTCCTTTTCATTTGTTTCTATATAGAAAATACAAAAGCCGGGCATTTACTGCACCGGCTTTTCCCATTTTAACAAATTCTTAATTTTTCGATTATTCTTCCCTCCTCCTCAGTAATGCCACCATCTCGCGGGCAGCATGTTTGGGTGCCCCTGCCTCTCCCAGACAGGATGCCATATACTCATATCCCTCGAGCATCTGACGGCGGTATTCCTTATCGTACAAAATGCGGTTCAGCTCCGAGCGTACCTGCTCTACCGTCATGGTATCTGCAACCAGCTCTTTCACCACCTCCCGGTTGGCTATGAGATTGACCAGGGAAATGTACTTCACTTTCAGTATATGCCGTTTCAGGAAAGCGATAACCTTCCCTATCGGAGTATGGTAACATACCGCTTGCGGCACACGAAACAGAGCTGTTTCCAGCGTTGCCGTCCCCGAAGTGACCAGTGCAGCCTCTGCCTGCCTCAACAAAGGGAATGTCTTGTTGAAGATAATCTTCACGTCCACCCCACCCACATAACGTTTGTAATACTCGGGGGAAATACCCGGAGCACCGGCCAGCACCAGTTGATAATCGGGAAAAGAAGCTGCCGCACGAAGCATGTCGGGCAGATTGTCCTTGATTTCCTGCTTGCGGCTACCAGCCAGCAGAGCAATAACGGGTTTGGCCGAAAGTCCGTTTGCCCGGACAAAGTCGTCGAATGTCTCTGAGCTGGAAGCAAGAAAAGCCGTCACTTCATCCACTGTCGGATTGCCGACATAATGTATCGGATACCCGTGCTTCCCTTCAAAAAACTCCACCTCGAACGGTAGGATGGAGAACAGCTCATCCACATCCCGTTTAATATTCTTGATGCGGTATTCCTTCCATGCCCAAATCTTGGGAGAAATATAATAAAAGACAGGAATCCTTGTGTTGGCATGGACAAACTTGGCTATATCCAGATTAAAGCCCGGATAGTCCACCAAAATCAGCACATCCGGCTGCCACGTAACAATGTCCTCCTTGCAGCGCTTCATATTGGCAAAGATGGTGCGCAGATGCAGCAGTACGGGAATGAACCCCATATACGCCAACTCTTTGTAATGCTTCACCATCACACCGCCCACTGCAGCCATGAGGTCGCCTCCGAAGAAACGGAACTCCGCTTGCGAGTCCTCCTCCTTCAATGCAGCCATCAGATGGGAGGCATGCAGGTCGCCGGAAGCTTCACCGACAATCAAGTAATACTTCATATCAATTGATAATTGTCAATTAATTCAGAACCATGCTTTCAGTTCATCAATCAAGCCGTATGCCGTTGCATCCACCGTGGTCGGGGTGATTGCCACATAACCGTTATCAAGCGCCCAATGGTCATTCTTCTCATTTTCGGCATCGTTGTTCTCAAACTCGCCGGTCAGCCAGTAGTAATGGGCATCTCCTCTATGGGCAAAGTTTTCCCATTCATTGGTCCATTGCCCCTTGGTTTGTTCGCAAATCTTCACACCCTTCAATTCTTTGGTATCGGGGAAGTTGACATTGAGGCATGTCAACGGAGGGAGTCCTTTCTCCAATACCAGCCGGGCTATCTCGCGGATGTAAGGACCTGCAGGTTCAAAATCAGCGTTCGGCTCATGGTTGCAAAGGGAGAATCCGATGGAAGGCACTCCTTTCAGGCATCCCTCTATCACAACGCCCATCGTACCGGAATAATGCAGGTTTACAGAAGAATTGTCGCCGTGGTTGATGCCGCCTACCACCAAGTCGGGCTTGCGGTCGAGCACCGTATGAAAAGCCAGCTTCACACAATCGGTCGGCGTACCGGAACACTTGTATACCGTCAGCCCAACATCCTTACGGACCAACTGGTAGTGGATAGGTTCCGTTACAGTCAGCGCACACGCACTTCCAGAGCGAGGTGCATCCGGCGCCATTACCACAATCTCGCCCAGCGGACGGAGGAATTTGATTAACTCGCTAATACCTTTCGCAATGATGCCGTCATCATTGGAAATCAATATCAAAGGTCTCTGATTTTCCATAACTTTCTTTTTTATTATCGTGCAAAAGTAGCTAAAAAGGCTTTAAACAGAATACTACAAAGATAATAATTCTTTTGTATTCAAAGATATTTTCAGAAAAGGCTAACTTTGTACCGACAATAATTGGAATATAATCATTCATAAAATCCATGCTATAATGAACACTTCTTGCCATTCTACCATTGCTGCACGCATCGAGACGGCAGCTGCCGCAATTATTCTGTTTCTAACAACCCTGACAAGCTGTGGCAGGAGCAGTTCTCCCGAGCCACTTGACCAATGGAATGACGGGACATCTACGCTTCACACGGCAGACCCGGTCATTGCAGAAGGCCGGAAGCTCTTCAACGACAAAGAATACCAAAATTTCCGACTCACCGGAGAAGCCCTCACACAACCCGGCTCCGAAGCAGGCCTCCTCTTTCATACGGACGGCGAGTCCGGTTATGAAGTGATATTCCGTAACGGAGACATCGACGGCACACGCAAGAGCGGCTCACTCGCCTCGGTGCGCAACCTCTATCGCTCACTCGCAAAAGATGGAGAATGGTTTGACTTCGAGATAACCGTACGCGGACAAAACATCATTGTCTGCATTAACGGAACCGAAGTTGTTTGTTATACCGAACCCGGACACCCATATCGCACAGAGGAGCACGCCCGGCAACTGCTGAGTCAAGGTTCCATTGCCCTGCAAGGCATACACGGCGAAGTGTCATTCCGGAATCTCGCCATCGAACGGCTTGCTGTATAATATGGTACAGCTTCCTCAGTAACCTGATAAAC
>OBCZ01000292.1_pt1 | contig 7447 bp, 10 predicted proteins | sample 1496071 | NCBI WGS metagenome assembly OBCZ01 (sample SAMN01760941, study PRJEB22395) | human gut metagenome
AAGTAGCCCGCGGGCAGGTCACCATCATCGACCAGAACGACGCGGTATCGTTGCGTACAAGACCGTGGCGGCGGTGTTGAGCGAATGCATTGATTCCGGGAACACCGATTCCGCTACGCTGAAATCCGGCATTTACTCCGCTCTGGATAAAGTGTTTTCCGCTAAACTGGCCGACAAAATCACCGGGGAAATCATGGACATGATTATCGACCTTGCAGGTTCCGCCAAGGACCCGGACAAGCTGCTTGCCGCAGAAAAGCTGGTGCTGGACAGCATCAAAGCCGGGCTTGACATGTCGGAAACGGTCGTAGTACAGTAAGGGCCGTTCTGACAGACGCACAGGATAAAGCCCGGTTGAAATCATGAGAGAGATGGCAGCCTGTCGGGGGAGTGGCGTGTAAAATCCCCTGGCAGGTTGCTTTTTTCTTGTTGACCTTCATATCCCTGCCTCGCAATATTCCGGTATGCCGTTTGTTCGTGTTGTGAAAAAAGTCCCGGCCCGCCTGGCGCCCATAGTAAAAAAAACGGTTGGCCCGCTAACCGGAAAAATCGTCTTCTGGAAAACCCCGGAGGGCAAAACGTTGGCGGGAAAAGTAGCCTCGGTTCACGGCGGCACGGCTTCGGTGCAACTGGCCGCCCCCTGTGGGAAAAAAGAGCTTATGCTCTCGGATGCTACCGTCACCCTTCCTGCGGACCTTCTGGGAACGGTTGACCTTCCCGTGCATTCCGGGACCGCCAAGGCATGGGAGCAGTCATCGTTTTTCAAAAAGTTCGTCGCCATCACGGAAAAGGACGAGGGCACGGAACGGGTTAAAGACTACCTTAACGTCACCATTGAGGGCTACGGCTCCACGTTTGAAAACTTTACCAAAGCCGACCGCGCCGGGGATAAGATCCTTCCTTCCGCGTTCGATGAGACGCTGGACGATTTCCGGCGCAATCCGGTGATGCTCCGGGACCACTGGATGGACACCGGCCACACGATAGGCAAGTGGACCTCTGTGGAGACGGACGCCAAGGGCCTCCGCATGGCAGGGCAGCTTTCCAACGCTGACGACGTGCGGGATGTCCGGTTTAAGATTGCCGAGGGCATTTTGACTACCCTGTCCATTGGCGGCCTCTTTCTTTATCAGGACGACAGCTCCACCATCGAAAAGGTTTACCTGTATGAAACATCCGTGGTTGTCGTGCCGTGCAATCCGGACGCGGCCTTTGCCGTGCGCTCGCTGGACATCGGCACAGTTACCAAGGCATTTGATTTCAGGAGGTTTTTTTCATAATCAGCTTTCTTGCTCCGGATTGTCAGCCGGAATGTGAGGATAAACAAGGGAAACGCAAGGGACCGGAACGCCGGGAGGCGCCCCGCAATCCTTTGAGCATTTTCCGCTTCGTATATAGGGATATTGACGGGATGTACCCGCTTCCTGCTCCGCTCTGCCGGTCCGGGAGGCGGGTTTCCCTTTACTGGGATTGCCCGCGCCGGTACTATGGCGGGGCAATGATTGATAGGACTCAGACCAGAAAAGACCCGCAGGCATTCATACGTGCCATTGATTCCATGCATGATGCCCTGGAAACCGCCACCAGAAGTTTGCGCCGTGGGGCGCAGGTGTTCCGGTTTTCCGATTCCAGGGGGAACTACCCCCGCATTGATGACCTTTCCGCCGCCGAACGGTCGGAGTTCCAGAAGAAACTTGCCGCCGTGTCGGATGCATTGCAGGATTTATATGCCTTTTTCGGATTTCCGGAAGACGTGCCCCCGGTGAAAACCGTCCTGCACCATATTCTGGATATCACGCCGGTTATTGCTGCCGCCCCAAAAGTAATGGAGCCTGCACCCTGCGCCAAACCGCCAACGCAAGCGCAGAAACCATGCCCGCTGGCAATCGCTACGCAGGCCGGGCAGGACAAACAACGCATGGAAATTATCAAAGTAGAAGTGGACTAAAAATTTGCAATCATTGCAAATTTTATTGACGCCCTACTGCCCCTTTGTTAGTCAAACGTTAAGCACATGCGTATTTTTTACATGCAGCGCGTCCAGAAATCCGCGAAAGTACGGCGGCTGTCTGTGAGGAATGATTGCAGCATTTTCGCTTAACAGTCTAACCGCTACAAAAAAACAATGTTGACCGAAGAACAGAAAAAGCGCCTTGCCGCTCTCCATATTAAGGATGCCGCAGCCCTCACCGAACAGGAACAGAAGGAACTTGCCGCGCTGGCCACTATGGCCGAAGTGGACGGGTTGCCTGTTGACGACGCCTTTATGGCACAGTATGGCCCGACCGAAGACCGCCCCCTGACCGGCGACGAACTGAAAAAGCACATTTCCGACGCTGTAACCGAGGGCCTGAAACACTACTCCGGGAATATGGACGTGCCCAGGCTGGCCGAGGAAATCACGAAAAGCCTAAACATCCCGGACACCGGGAAGGGGATTGCCCCCGAAGACCTGAAATCCGCGGTGGCTTCCGCCCTCAGCGCAGAAGCTATCATTGAGAGCCTGCAAAGCAAGCTGCCCACCGTACCGGGCGAGGACCAAATCAAGAAACTAGTGGAAGAAGTTGTGAACGCTAACCTGCGCAACCAGTCCAAGAACTTTTACCCCGTTGACGAAGACATCAACGTGCCGCTTTCCGGCCACAAGGGCAACCTGTCCGTGGCGGAATACCAGCTCCTGAACATCTGCAAGATGACCGGCAAGGTTATCGACGCGAAAAACGTCCCCACGGACATCAATGACGGCATCCCCGAATCCGTCCGGAAGTCCGCCGAACAGGCCGGGGCCAAGTTCGTCCAGTCGCTGAGGATGGGCCGGAAGGATGTGTTCACCACCGGCGACGGGCACATCTTCCCGTCTGACCTGTCCAGCACTCTGCTTTACAGGCTGTATCTTGAGTCCCAGTTGGCCGCCGCACTGATTTCCCAGGAAATCCCGATGCCGACCGACCCGTACACGCTGCCTATTGCCACCACCCGCATTAAGTACCGCAAAGGTTCCGAAGCCCCGGCTACTACGACTGCGGATAAAATCGGCCTGTCCGACGTTACGCTGAAAACGGCGAAACTTATCGGCATTACCGATTTCTCCTATGAAGCGGCCGAAGATTCCATCATTCCGGTGCTTCCCATGCTCATGGACGACCTGGCCAAAGGTGCGGTGGAATCCCTGGAAAACGCCATCATCAATGGCGACACGGCGGCAACCCACCAGGACAAGGACATCACGGCAGCCGACGATGCCGCCAAGCTGTTTGACGGGCTCCGCAAGTTCGCTCTGGCGCAGGCTTCCTGCAAGGTTGACATGGCAACCGGCGGCACCTCCGCCGCGTCCATTCTCAAGATGAAAGCCTCTATGGGCAAATACGGCCTGCGCCCCTCCGACCTGCTTCTGGTCGTGTCCGCCTCCGGCTACAACACCATGCTTGGGCTGGATGAGACGCTGACCGTGGACAAGGCGGGGCCGGGGGCCGCAAGAATCCTTACCGGTGTTGTGCCGTCCATCTACAACATCCCGATTATCGTGTCGGAAGCCATCAAGGCCACCAACACCTCCGGCGTTGTGGATGCCACGGACACCAACAACATCAAGGATTCCCTGCTTCTGCTCTACAAGCCGTCGCTGATTCTCGGTTCCCGGCGAGGTTTCACTGTGGAATCCGAAGTGGACAAGAAGCGCCAGGTCAACAGCCTGATTGCTTCGTTCCGCAGGGACTTCAAACTTAAGGAGCCGCTTTCCAGTGCGCCTACGGTCATTCTCGGCTACGGTGCGCCTATCCTGTAAATCTGTGTGACCCCATAGATTACTTGTAATCTGTATTTTAGCCGGGAGGCATACATTGTATGCTTTCCGGCTTTTTCTTTGATTTTCAATTTTTTCCATCTCACCCACCGCATGAATTCACAGCAAATCAAGTTTTGGGCGCAACAGCACCCGGCGCTGGTCTGCGCCAATTTCATTGCCGACGCTTACGGCCTCGGCGCGGAAGAACTCAACCTGCTGACGGAAAAGCTTGACCGGAAAAGCCAGCTCGGAAAGCCGAAAAAAGTGCTAATCCGGACGTTGCAGCTTTTGAAATATCCGTCAATGGACGTAGCCCAGGCTTTCGACACCACGCCTAAGTACATCACTTTGATATGGGGCAAGGTGCGGAAAGACCCGGAACTGGAACTGGTGGCGGACCGCATTTACCAGAAAACGATGCAAACGATTAACCGTGTGAAACCGTAATTGCTGGAAAAAGGTTTATCTTGTATTTTGGCCATTTTTTTTTACCGTTGCAGTCATGAGAAATGCTACCTACCTGGGCCCCACAAAAAATATCGGCCGGTTTGGAACCTTACGAAAAAAGGATGTCGTATCCTTGTACGAGTACGAAATCGAATCCATCGCCGGAACTAGGATTTTCCAGGTATCTGAATTGAGTTTTGGCAATTCCGTCCCTGAAAACGTCCAGCCGCTGGGAACCCCCGCTTACGACCTCCGCACTGTCCCCTGGAACCACCCCCATTTGTTTAAGTGGCTGAAACGCCGTGGACACCAGACGTTGAAAAACATTGCCTGCGCCATAGAAAGCCTGGGCATCCAGTTGACTTTGGACAGCCGGAAATCGGCCCTGTCCATAGCTGATGCCGTCTATGCGGCGGCCAAATATTTCAACTGGACGGCATTGGCTGTTTCCGCCGTGAAAAGCCTGCCGTCCACCGTGGACCGGGCAACGCCTGAAACTCCGCAAACGGCCGAACCGGAAACAGGGCCGGAACCGGAAATGCAGGAAGAAGAGGAAAATGAAGAAAACGGCGAAGCGGAAAAATCCTCCGCAATGTTCGGAGGGCAGGACGCGCAAACAAGACACAGGAGCCGGTGAAACAATGACAGGAAATACCCATGATTTGAATGTCGCCAGTTTCCGCAGGCTTGCCCTGGACAGCGGCCATTCCGGTCCGGCTCTGGATACGATGGTAAAATCTTACGCCGCCGCGTCGTCTTCCGCCAAGCGCTGCATGGTGCAGGCGCTGATCCGTATCCGCTCGCAGAAAAACAAGGCCCCGCAAACCAAATAATCTGTTTCAGCCATGGTTACCCCATTGCCTTATTGCACACTCAGCGAAGTGCAGGCGGAAATTCGCAACTACGATGCCAACATCAACGATAAGTTGGTTTCAGCCATTGAGCGGGCTACGGCATACATCGACGAGTACTGCCGGAAAACCTATCAGCCTGTTGACCGGGTGTCGGTCCCTTTCCGCGTGCCGTCCCCCTGCGTTGCCGGAAAATCCATATTGCTTCCGTTCCCGGTCCGGGAACTGTTAAGCATTGAGGACGGAGACCAGCACGGAGAAGCCCTCACCCCGCAAACGGTCGAATGGTACTCCGGTTCCACCCGCATTATTGCCCCAAGAAACCTTGTCAACCCGGTCAACATCTATGGCACGTTCGGCGGGGAATCCTCCAACAATGCACAGGAGCCTCCCCTGGATTTGCCCGCCGGAATACGGCGTGCCGCCGTGTTGATTGCCGCCGCCTTTTCCGGGGAGTACAACCGCGAACGCATTGACATCAATGGCGAACGGCAAAACGTCCTCGAAACCTGGATTCCGAAAGAGGCTAAGGAACTTTTGAACCGCTACGCCAGGACCCCCGCATCATATATTTGACGTTCATGGGCTGGATGCGCTGTAGATATGCTTCGGGCAATTTCAGCCGGGCGCTTTCCCGCATGGAAAAAGCCCTGTCGCCCCAGCGGCTGGACAAGGAGGTTGCCAGGAAGTGCGCGGATATTGTCAAGGCAAGGCTGGTGCGTCGCCCCCCGAAACGCTGGACGGGCCAGCTTCGCCGCAACTGGCGCACGGTGCAGTGGTCCACCGGAATATGGGTGGTGGAAAACCCGTCTCCGGTTATGTCGTATCTGGAACATGGCACCAGGCCGCATGGCGCTCGCGGATTCCGGCACACCAGCACCGGGAAGCGTGTCAGAAAAAAATTGTTCATACCCCTGAACCGTCAAACCGCTATGGCCTATTCAGCCCAGGGCGGCACATTGGAATCAAAGCGCGAACTGTTCCGGAACGGCCGATTTATCACGACAACCAGAAGAAACCGCCGGGGAACCAGGCAACAGCGCACCACGCAAAAGAAACTCATATACGGAAAAGACTACATATTGGCAAAACGGGTGAAGGGCATCCGGGCAAAACATATTGTGGAAGGCATGCGGCCATTTGCCCGAAAGCTTCTCCGGATTGAAATGCGCCGGTATCTCCGGAAGGCGGTTTTGGGCCGCGTGTAAACCCGTCTTTTTTTTGTTTTGCCAAGGGCTGTTGCAGGCTATTTTAACTCTATGAGCACTCAACCCATTGATACGTCAAAACTGCCTATGGCCCTGGCGCCGCTTTACGTTTTGCTGAACCGTCTGGCCGGGCACACGGATAAGGGGCGCATGCTTTACGGCCTGCGCCTGGAACTTTTCCCGGCAATGGCCAGGGTGCAGGGAAGGAAAGATTACCCGGTGCTTCGGATGCTGGTTCCGGCCCTCGGTTGCAGGCCCTCCGACGCGGGTTCCGGGTATCGGGCGGCAAAAAACCGGAATACGGAAGAATCTTCCTGCCTTACCCCGATGGACAGCCTGCTCACCGTGACATTCCAGTTGGAGACCTCCGCTGGTTCCGGCTGGTTCGGCCCGGAAGCCCCCAGGAGCCGCGACCGTTGCGCGCTGGGGCATCTCGACTGGCAATGCCTGATTATGGACGCAATGGAGACGGACTGGACCCGTGGAGGCAATTTCATCGACATGCGTCTTTGCAAGACATTGCAATCACCGTTTTCCATTGAGCTGGCCGACGACCCAAGCCCCAACGAATCCAGTATTGCGTCATTGATTGTCGTCAACATGTCCCAGTCGTTCCTTCCGCGCGGTTCCCGGTATAGTACGCTTGTATAGCTTTATTTTTATTGACCCGCTATACAGCACCTAGCAAACTCTCACACAAACGGAGGAACCTTTTTTCACATTGCTATGGCCGAAAGCAAATACAAACAATTTGGAGACGAGCTTACTTGGGGCGTACCCAAAGACGAAATGAGCTTGGTAACGCAGACTGTTACGTTTACGCAAAAATCCGACAAAAAGGAAGTGCGGGACCATGAAGGGGAAATCCGCACTGTCACTTATTACAACCAATCCGCAGACGTCACCATCGAAGGCTATGGCGACGCTTCCGCAAGCGTTGCTACCCGCATGACGATGCAAAACACGTTCCAGTCCGCCATGTCCGGGGCCTTGCTTATTGACCAGTGCCAGGTGTCCCTGTCAAATGAGGACCACATCAAGTCATCCATCACGGCAGTGCTCTATCCGAACATTGCCGCATCGGGTTCAGAACCGTAAGCGAATTTTCACGCTTTGAAAATTGACGCGCCCTTGCTGTTTTTTTACAGTACGGGCGC
>OBCZ01000335.1_pt1 | contig 6935 bp, 1 predicted proteins | sample 1496071 | NCBI WGS metagenome assembly OBCZ01 (sample SAMN01760941, study PRJEB22395) | human gut metagenome
ATTCAACATGTCGGCGGGGAGGTCAATCATCGTCGCTCCCATCTCCAAATTACCCCAAGCACGGTTACGTATCTGACGTATCATGTTCCATCCGGTAGCGTTGTCACCTGTCTCGAAACAACATTCTGCATAGTCGAGCATGATGCCTGCATAACGCTTCAAAGTCAACGAAATAGGATTGAATACTTTGTTGTTCTCACCTGGCTTGCATCTCCAGTATTTCAAGGAATAAACAGTAGGCATATTTTCGGAACCTTGGAAAAGACCGTCAAAACCACTTGTCACCCCTACAGTCTGCCCGGTAATGGGATGCGTATCCCCTTTGGCAACAGCAGAGTATTGGCGGCGTTTGTCACCCGGTTCAAAGGAACGTACAAACTCCCAAGAAAGACAGAGAGACCCCCAGCCTCCCCATTCGGGTGCCGCACACATATATCCGTACCACATCATGGCATCTGAAGACGAATCGGCTCCCCAGCCCATATATCCTTGTTCATGATACATCACCTCAAATACAGATTCTTTGGTCCAATGTGTATCCCAGGCATGCAGGTTACCGAAGCAGGGCTCCAATGAATAGGTTCCACTGTCCACTATATCCTTTAGTTCCGTCTTGGCTTTCGTAAAGTCTTTCTTCAACATATACAGCTCGGCCAAATAAGCTTTGCAGAACCCCTTGGTTATACGTCCGTATTCACCATTCATGGGTAACCAGTCCAGATGGTCGCGTCCAAAAGACAAATCTTCCTCGATAGCCGCATAAGTCTCATCCACGGATTCCGGACGTGCCTTTCCTACCGAAGTAGTATAGGTTTCACCGGTAAGCAACATCGGTACCCTTCCGAAAAGTTTCGTCAGGTAAAGGTAGTTATAACCGCGGATGGCACGTGCTTGCGCTTCATAAACGGTCTTGGAATTGCTGTCCGCAAATATAGAGGCATCCGCCGTCTCCAGGCCAGCCAGGAAACGGTTTGCACGGTCCACTGCACGATAACTCATCCGCCATGCAGTCTCCAGGGAACCCTTATCGGGTTTCCAGGCATGACGCTGCCATTCCGCATCCCAACCGGAAGCCTGACAGTCCATCGTAGAATGGTTGGCAGCAAATACCTGAGGCTTGAATCCCCATGTTTCGTCATCACCGGAACCGTGCTGGTCCGTATAAAAGGTATCATAAAGTCCGTTCAATCCGGAAAGGACATTCTCCTCCGTTTTAAACATGAAATCTGCCGGAAGAATATCGTAATGATCCACTTCCAAATAATCGTCACAAGACGTTACGGTGCTTAAGGCCAGCACACCGATCAACAGTTTATATAAGTTTTTCATAATCATATTTTTTATCCGTTAGTATTAGAACTGTACACTCAGACCGAAAGTAACCGACATCGGGAACGGATAACGTCCTCCGTCAAATCCCGAATACAATACATTGGAGTCACCAACTTCCGGATCGCCGAACTTATTGTACGAAGAGATGGTACATACATTGTCGACACTGGCAAATACGCGTGCATTTTCCATTTTCACCGGTTTCAGCACATTCTTCGGGAATGTATATCCTATCTGAATATTTGAAATCTTCAGATAATCCCCCTTCTGGATGTAGGCGTCGGACACACGCATGTTCTTATTATAGTCTGTCTTGGTGATACGCGGATATTTGGCGCCGGTATTCGAAGATGACCATGCATTATTGATATATTCCTTCAGTACATTCTGATAACCGCCGTCGGGTGCATAGACTGAGGTCAAGCGGGCCGAAGAATAAGAAAGGATATCCATACCGGCTACACCGTACAAGTTCATCGAGAAATCAAAGTTTTTCCAGGAAGCGGTAAGGTTCATTCCGTAAGTGAACTTGGGATATCCATTGCCTATAACAGTACGGTCGGCATCGGTAATCTGCCCGTCACCATTCAAATCAACAAACTTATAGTTGCCGGGCTGGGTAGTCTTGTCCTGATATACACCACTTTCAACTCCCTTTTCAACCGCCAGCCTATTCATTTCATCAATTTCGGCCTGGGTTCTGAAAATGCCTTCTACCTTCCAGCCATAGTAGGAACCTACAGGATAGCCGTTCTGTGTAATGGAGTGGTTGTCCCAGTTGTCGCCATCTTGTGCTGACCCTGACTTGCTGAATATCGGATCGCCGACTTCCTGGAAAAACTTTGATGGTTCTTCAATAGCCTCGTTCTTCAGGGTAGACCCATTCAGCCTTATGCCGATATTCCAATCGCTGAAGCTCTTGTTCCACGCAGCAGTAAACTCGAAACCTGAGTTACGGATATGTCCCGCGTTAGTATAGACATTGGAGAAACCGGTAGAAGGACGAATCTGGCGATACAGAAGCAGATCCTTTGCGTCACGGATAAAGTAATCGGCAGAGAAAGAAAGCTCATTGTTCATAAAGGCAAAATCAATACCGATATTTGTCTGCTCATTGGTTTCCCATTTCAGGTTGGTATCAATTTCTTTCTGCTGGGCAATACCGGCACCGTTAATCACACTCGAACCATTAAAGAACCAGTACATTGCATTTGCCGAAGACAACTGTGCTATGGACAAGTTGGTACCATTGCCCGCATTACCGGTCTGTCCCCATCCGGCACGCAACTTCAAGTTACTGAACAGTTCTAAATCCTTAATGAACTTTTCCTCGGAAAGACGCCAAGCTACAGAAGCGGAAGGGAATGTACCATAACGATTGCCGGCACCAAAGTTCGAAGAACCGTCGCGGCGTACCGTTGCAGTCACAATATAGCGGTCGTTCAAAGTATAAGTCAGACGGCCGAAGTAAGAAAGGAATCTTGTCTTCAAATCCAGCCCACCATCCGTTTGCTTAGACGATGGGTCATTGGTCAATGAAATTTTGCGGATGTTGTCTGCCGGGAAATCGTTGGCACTGGAATTCAGCCAGGCACCGTTCGTATCGCTGGTAGAGAAACCGGCCATTGCACTTACGCGGTGATGCTCATTGGACCAGTCATAGTTCAAGAACGCTTCCAGACCGAGTGAAGTGGACTGGCTCTGGTTCAGCGAGAACGAGTCCTTACGGTCTTGAGTTCCAAAGGTTCTATCATTATAGGCTGTATAGCCATTATAACCTTTTGTATAATAATTATAACTGGCAATAGTTTTGAAGGTCAACCCTTTGTACAAATCGAGTTGTAGGAAAGCACTGGCGAGCAGACGGTCCCATTTATTGATGCTGTCGGCAGTCTTGGCAGCAGCAACCAGATTGTCAGCTCCCTTGTTCACATCCCCATTACCTTCTTTCTTGTAATGTCCCCAAGTACCGTCGGGCAACACAATAGGCATGGAATAGAAAACACCGTCCTCTACATAATCCATGGTTGGAATGGCTTGTGCATAGTTTCTCAGGTTGCCTCCTCCCATCTTTTCCGAATGTGCATAGTTCAAGTTCAAGCCTACATGCAGAAAGTCTTTCACTTTGTGAGTGATATTAGCGCGTGCCGTCAAGCGTTTAAAATTCGACTCAATCACGATACCCTGGTTGTTCAAATAACCCAGAGATAAGTTGGCTTGGGTATTTTCGCTGCCTCCCGAAGCAGAAAGGTTATAGTTCTGCTGTAATGCCGTGCGTGACATTTCATCCTGCCAGTCAATGCTGTTCAGTCTGCCTATGTAATCCTCGCCATATGCCAGATTGGTCATGGCAATACCGTCATTCTTGACGGCGGAACGTACAGCACTTGCAAACAAGCCCGCATCAGCCACATCAATCTTATTCGAATTGAACTGGAGGGCATAGTTGGCCGAAAAGTTCACCTTTGCCTTCCCCTTACCACCGTTCTTGGTAGTAATCATAATGACGCCATTGGCACCGCGAGTACCATAGATTGCCGTAGCCGAAGCATCCTTCAGAATTTCGATGGACTCTACATCATTAGGATTCAAGAAATCGATGGAAGTTCCTACCTGCACACCGTCCACTACATAGAGTGGGTCGGCAGAACCATTCACGGTTGCCACACCGCGGATACGGATGGAGAAAACTCCTTCCGGGTCACCGGAAGAACGGATGACAGATACACCTGCCGCAGCTCCCTGCAAACCTTGTCCCAAGTTCACCGGATTCCGCTTCATCATTTCCTCCGCATTCACGGAAGCCACAGAACCGGTGAGGTCGGATTTCTTCATCGTACCGTAGCCCACAACAACTACCTCATCCAAGGTTTCGGTATCCTCCTTTAAAGTAATTTTCAGAGCATTCATATTCCCGGTTACTTTGACCGTTCGCGCCAGATAACCGATGTAACTGGTCTTCAGCGTAGAACCTACGGGACACTGCAAGGAGAAGTTACCGTCCAAATCGGTAATCATACCGTTTGTCGTACCTTCCACAATGACATTGGCACCGATGATGGGCTCGCCTTTCTCATCCACCACTTGGCCCTTCACAGTAACTACACTCTGCTGTACGACAGTGACACCTGCAAACGGCTGTACGCTTGTTGCAAAGAGAGGTCCGGCACATGCCAGCGATACTGACATGATACCCAAATACTTCATCACATTTCTCATAAATACTAAATACTTAGGTTTAACAAATACCCCGGTCATAAGCACATCGGGAAAAAGATATGCGACACAATTTTGTGCCACTATAGAGGCACTGCCGTGCCATTGGGAAGGCACATCTGTGCCACCATAGTGGCACAGATTTCGGTAACTATATCCCTTTCTCTTCCATACCGACAGGGGTGAATTCAATATAGATTTTCAAAGATTAAGTTCAGAAACTCAGGGAAGTGCCTTCAACCTGGTTCAACAGTTGCGGTTTGGCCTTTCCACAATCCACTTTCACAACCTGAATACGATTGTCGGCAGGTAGACAAACCAATCCTTCTGCCTGCTTCTTGTCAGCACTGTATACCTTCAGGCTCATTTTACTCCAATCCATCTCAGCAGTGGACTGCGCCAACTTCAGATGAGGAAGTACCGAACCGTCACGTACCAGCATGATTATCGGCAGACTGCCTGCTTCAATCCGGTGCCATCCGCCTTCGTAGACTTTCTCTGTCTGGTAGTCTATCCATTTTCCTTCGGGAAGGTAAACTGTGCGGCCCGTCATACCGAATTCAAGCAAGGGGGCAACCAGAATCTGCGAACCGAAGAGATACTCGTCATCCACTTTCCATGCTCCCGGATCATCGGGGAATTCTACAAACAAGGCTCTTAGCATCGGTAAGCCCTTTTCTGTACATTCCTTAGCCTGAGCATACACATAAGGCATCAGACGGTACTTCATCTCCGCACTCTTGCGGAAGACATCCTGCACACGCTTGCTGTCGTACAACCACGGCTCTGTCGGAGGTGCCCCATGCGCGCGGGTATGGGAAGTAAGAAAACCGAACGGTATCCAGCGGCAATACAAGTCCTCCGGAGTGGATTTTACAAAGCCGCCCATATCATGGCTCCAGAAGGAGAAACCGGACAAGCCGAAGGACAAGCCTGCACGAAGCGTACCCAGCAGACCCGTGTTCGTAGTTGCAGCATCACCGCCCCAATGCAATGGATAACGCTGGGAACCAGCCCATGCGGCACGTGCCCACATTATATTCTCGTTGTGCAACTTCTTGGTTATCTCGGACACTGCCATATCATAACGCACCGGATAGAGGTTATGCTCATACCATCCGCTCTTGCCGGAAGCGTAAATACCATTCAGTGGAGCAGCCTCGCCAAAGTCTACTTTAATGGCACTGACACCGATATTCAGCAATCCCGCCAGTTTGTCCTGATACCACTTTACTGTTTCCGGATTGGAAAAATCAAGCACCACATCTTCGTAGGGAAGTTCACCATTTCCATTTTTCACATACATGTCTTTCTCTATCAGTTCAGAGAAATAACGGTTTTTAGGAGTGAAATAAGGCAACTGCCACAAACATACATGGAAACCTTGTGACCTCAAATCCTTCAACATCTGCTGTGGATTCTGGAAACGGTTCTCGGAGAATTTATAGTCACACTGCCAGTCCACATCAAACCAGCCGGTATCGAAATGGATAACATCGCACGGATACTTGTTCTTACGGATATTGGCCGCTACATCATAACCTTCCTTTTCACTGAAATAGGTAATACGGCTCATCCACGTACCGAAAGACCACAAGGGGGGCATGCCCGGCTTTCCTACCAAATCGGTGTACTCGTCCAGAATATCTTTCGGCTCGCCGAAGAAAACGAACAAATCCAGGTTCTCGTCACCCATGAACATTTTGTTCAGCCCAATATAGGTAGCACCAAAATCACAAGTCACGGGAGCGGATGTATGCATAAACATACCATATCCCCGGTTACTCATAAAGAAAGGAATCGGTTTGTACATCTGGTCCGTCTCAGGCCCTTGTGGGTCTGTAACGAACAAGTTCACCTTCTGTCCGGCCTTGTTCAGCCCAGTGGCAGACTCTCCGCAACCAAAAATCATTTCATCTGCAGTCAAGGTAAATACCGGATTGATGCGGCGAGCATTGTCGCTTCCCCGCTTCACAAAACAGAACGGCGTATATTTTACCTGCGTAGAGTCCGCGTCGCTCAAAGCGGCAGTCTGGCTCAAGATACGTCCGGCTTTATCCTTCAAGACGATTCTCCAAGGATTCTTGTTAATCTGAATGGTTCCATAGTCGCTGGAATAGATAATCTTGTCATTCGTCTCGATAACTTTCCAGCTTCCATCCCTGCCCGGTTCCTTTGCCAACATGATGGAAGCGGCAGGTTTGGGTTCCACCGGGGTCGTTAGCATACGGATACGTACCGTACGCGGAGTTACAAAGTCAATCTTGAATTTGAGGTTAGGGTCATTTTCATAGGCAGTGAAGGGGAAATCGAGCATTCTCATTTTACGGGGCTGTGCACCGTTGGTATTGAAGGCTTGGCGGGGCATCAGATGCCCGCGTTTCCAA
>OBCZ01000337.1_pt1 | contig 6914 bp, 5 predicted proteins | sample 1496071 | NCBI WGS metagenome assembly OBCZ01 (sample SAMN01760941, study PRJEB22395) | human gut metagenome
CCCGTTGGATATGATGACCGCAACCATTATGCCGATGATCCTCGGTTTGGCTGTCGACGACACCATTCACTTCATCAACCACGGGCATTTGGAGTTCGACCGTCGAGGTAATTATCGGGATGCCATTCTCCGCTCGTTCCGTACGATCGGGACACCAATCATTCTGACCAGTGTCGTGATATGTGCGAACTTCGCTATTTACATGACTTCCGAAGGCCTCTCTTTTATACACATGGGTCTGCTCTCCGTAGCGGGTATCGTATCGGCACTCGTGGCCGACCTCTGCGTTACACCCGTGTTATTCCAAAAGTTCCGGTTATTCGGGAAAGAGATAGAAACCAATGAAACAATCAATTAATATGAATACATTAAAGAAACTTCAATTTTACATGGGCAAACGCAAGGTGCTTATGCCCATAGCCCTGACACTGTCGGGATTAAGCGGTCTGCTCTCGCTTATGCCGTTCATCTTCATTTGGCTTATCGTACGCTCGCTACTATTGACTGGCAGCGTTGCCTCAGGAATCCCTATCAACGTCTATGCATGGTGGGCGGTAGGCACAGCCGTTGCCGGCCTTGTCATTTACTTTGCCGGGCTGATGCTTTTGCACTTAGCGGCGTTCCGGGTAGAAACCAATATGCGACGTACGGCTATGAGAAAAATCATGCAGATGCCGCTTGGCTTCTTCGACCGGAATACCAGCGGACAGATGCGTAAGATTATTGATGAAAATGCTTCTGAAACCCACACGTTTGTCGCACATCTCTTGCCCGACCTGGCGGGGAGTTTTATAGCCCCGCTGTCGGTTATAATATTGATCTTCGTCTTCAACTGGCAACTTGGTCTGGCGTGCCTGATCCCCCTCACGGCGGCTGTCTTCATCATGACACGGATGAATACAACTGCTCAGAAGGCGTTCCAAAATGAATACCTCGGAGCACAAGAGCATATGAGCAGCGAAGCGGTGGAATACGTACGTGGTATTTCGGTGGTGAAAGTGTTCCAGCAAACGATATTCTCTTTCAAACGTTTTTACGACAGCATCATCGCCTACCGGGATTTAGTTACCAAATACACGCTGGGTTGGCAAAAGCCGATGTCACTCTACACGGTGGCCATCAATAGCTTTGCTTTCCTACTTGTCCCCGTAGTCATATTGCTTATCGGCAACAAAAGCGAAAACATTGCCCCCATCATCACCGATATGTTCCTGTATGTGCTGATTACTCCGGTGATAGCAACCAATGTGATGAAAGTGATGTATCTGCAACAAGATATGTTTCTGGCAGATCAAGCCATAAGCCGGGTGGAAAACCTGACGAGTAGCGAACCACTCCCAATAGCCGAAAATCCGGAGAAAATCACCGCTTGCGATGTGACATTCGAGAACGTTTCGTTTGCCTATCCCAATGCCGGTCAAAATGCCGTAGACGGTATCAGCTTCCACCTCCCCGAAGGGAAGACTTTTGCCCTTGTGGGGCAATCGGGAGGAGGGAAGACCACCATTGCCCAACTCATTCCCCGCTTTTGGGACGTATCAGCAGGTAGTGTGACGATTGGCGGAATAAATGTGAAAAACATTGCCAAAGACAACCTGATGAACCACATCGCTTTCGTCTTCCAGAATACAAAACTCTTCAAGACCTCTTTGCTGGAGAACATCAAATACGGTAATCCGGCAGCGAGTGATGAAGCCGTGCAACGTGCCATAGACCTTTCCCAAAGTCGGGAGATCATCGACCGGCTACCCAACGGATTGAACACGAAGATAGGAGTAGATGGAACATTCCTTTCGGGAGGGGAACAGCAACGCATTGTCTTGGCCCGGGCCATCTTGAAAGATGCGCCGATTGTTGTCCTGGACGAAGCAACAGCTTTTGCCGACCCCGAAAACGAACACCTGATACAAAAAGCCCTGCACGAGCTGAGAAAAGGAAAGACAGTGTTGATGATCGCCCATCATCTGACTAGCGTACAGGATGCCGACAAGATACTGGTGATAGCACAAGGCAAGATTGCCGAAGAAGGCACACACAGCGAGTTGATAGCCCGAAACGGCATCTATAACAGCATGTGGAATGAATATCAACGAACCGTGACATGGACGGTATAAACCTCAGGAGACAACATTATGAATATTAGTAAATATTTTCAACACAGATTCACCTTATCGGAAGACGGGGCAAAGACCTTTATAAAAGGGGTTATAGCTTCTCTTTTTCTCAACCTGGCACTGATGCTGCCGGTAATCTTCATCTTTCTGTTCATCACCGATTACCTGCACCCTGTTATCCAAGCCGGGAACAGCACGACGCACGGGCTCTGGTACTACGTGCTGACGGCTCTCTGTTTTATGACGGTACTCTTTGTGATTGCGATGATACAGTACAAGAGCACCTACACGAAAATCTATACCGAGAGTGCCAACCGTCGTATTGGCATTGCCGAGAAGCTGCGTAAATTGCCTTTGGCTTTCTTCGGAGAAAAGAATCTTTCGGATCTCACCGCTACGATGATGGAGGATTGTAACATGTTGGAAACCCTCTTCTCTCACACAGTTCCACAACTCTTCGCCTCTGTCATCAGCATTATCTTGATTGCCACCGGGATGTTCTTCTACAACTGGCAACTGGCCCTTGCTCTCTTTGGGGTCGTACCGGTAGCGACAACGGTCATCTTCTTAGGAAAAAGGCTTATGGATAAAGCTAATAAGGAGTACTATCACGTAAGGCGTGATACGACCGAGCAGATACAGGAAGGGCTTGAAGCGGCGCAGGAGATTAAATCGTACAACGGAGAGGCAGCCTATTGCGACCGTTTAGACAAACAGCTCGAGATATATGAAGCCACTCTGCAGCGAGGCGAATTTCTCGGAGCGGGGCTTGTGGGCAGTGCACAGTCTATCCTGAAACTTGGTTTGGCAAGCGTTATCATTGCGGGAGCTTATTTACTTGGTTTGGGCAGCATCGACATGTTCACTTACTTGGTCTTCCTGCTCGTTGTAGCCAGCATCTACAACCCCATCATGGACGTGTTCAACCATATGGCGACACTGATACTACTCGATGTGCGTATCGACCGCATACGTGAGATGAACGACATGCCCGCACAGCAAGGCGATGAGGATTGCACGGTAGAGGGTTACGACATCTGTTTTGACAAGGTCGATTTTGCTTACGAGACAAGCAAGCAGGTGCTGCGCAACGTCTCTTTCACTGCCAAGCAAGGCAAAGTAACGGCACTTGTGGGACCTTCGGGGGGAGGCAAAAGCACTTCGGCAAAATTAGCTGCCCGCTTTTGGGATATTCATGGCGGAAAGATCACACTTGGCGGACGGGACATCTCAAAAATAGATCCCGAAATGCTCTTGAAAAACTATGCCGTAGTCTTTCAGGACGTGTTGCTTTTCAACGCTTCCGTCATGGACAACATCAAAATCGGGAAGAAAGACGCTACCGAGGAAGAGGTGAAAGCGGTAGCACGTCTTGCCCGTTGCGATGAGTTCATCGCCCGGCTGCCCAACGGTTACGACACCTTGATAGGCGAAAACGGAGAATCGCTATCGGGAGGCGAACGCCAACGCATATCCATTGCCCGTGCGCTTCTCAAAGATGCTCCTGTCATCCTCTTGGACGAAGCAACGGCAAGTCTGGACGTAGAGAACGAAACGTTGATACAGGCCGGTATATCGGAGTTGATCAAGAACAAGACCGTCGTCATCATCGCACACCGTATGCGCACCGTTGCCAACGCTCATCATATCGTGGTGCTGAAAGACGGAACCGTCGCAGAACAAGGAGCACCCGACGAACTGCTTGCCCGAAACGGCGAATTTGCCCGCATGGTAGCACGGCAGAAGGAGACCGGAATATAAATCGAATCAATCAGAATCAATTATAAAGAAAAAGGACAAATGAAGAGATCAATCGCAGTAGTAGCCATGCTTGTGGTGGGGTTCGCTGCCACAACATGCGCACAAACGGGCAGAGAGATTGCCCAAAAGGTAAAAGACCGTCCCGACGGCGATACCCGTCGGTCTGAAATGGTTATGACGTTAATCAACAAACGCGGAGCGGTGCGCGAACGCAAGCTCATTTCCTACTCCATCGATGTGGGCAAAGAAAAGAAAGACCGCAAGAGCATCATGTTCTTCCAATATCCCGGCGATGTAAAGGGGACGGGCTTCTTGACGTGGGATTATGATGAGCTAAACAAGGACGATGACAAATGGCTCTATCTGCCCGCCATAAAGAAAACGCGCCGTATCAGCGGTTCGTCTGCCAAGCAAGACTACTTTATGGGTAGCGACTTTACCTACGACGACATGGGCAGCCGCAACGTGGACGAGGATACGCACACGCTCCTGGGCGAAGAAACCGTCGACGGACAGAAGTGCTGGAAACTGGAATCCTTGCCTAAGGACAAGCGTGATATTTACTCCAGGAAAACGGCCCTGATACGTCAGGACTGTCTGATACCTGTCAGGGTGGAATATTACGACAAGATGGGCAAGCTGCACCGTCGTCTCGAGATGTCGGATATTGCCAAGGTAGAGGGCTTCTGGGTAGCCCGGAAGATGCACATGACCAACGTGCAAACCGAGCATCAGACGGTTCTCGAAATCAAGAATCCGACGTACAACATTCCCATGGAGGAGAGCAAGTTTAACGTGACCACGTTAGAGAAAGGCAGGTTCTGATGAAAGCGTTCAATCGTCTTTCCGCGGGGCTTTGCCTCTCGGTCTTTCTGTTTTGCCCCGTGCATGGAGTTTGGGGACAAGGAGCGGGCGAATCGTCGTGGCAGCTCAAAGGCCTTGTCGACACCTACCACGCCTTCCGCTCCGAAAAGCCGAACGATTGGATGTCTTCCCGTACCCGACTCAGGGGCGAGGTCGGCAAAAACTTCGCAGGCTCTTCGCTCTTCGTCTCGTTCAACGCTACCTACAACGCCTTGCTGAAAGAGCGCACCGGCTTTGAACTGCGGGAAGCATACCTTGACCATCGGCAGGAGCACTGGGGCTTTCGTCTCGGGCGACAACTTGTCATCTGGGGTGCGGCCGACGGCGTACGTATCACCGACCTCGTCTCACCCATGGATATGACCGAGTTCTTGGCGCAAGACTACGACGACATCCGCATGCCCGTCAATGCCCTGCGGTTCTTCGTCTTCAACGACAAGATAAAGCTCGAACTGCTTGCCGTTCCCACTTTCGAAGGATACAAGCTGCCCACCGATCCGTGGAGCGTGTTGCCTAAAGAAACACCCCGGTCCCTTGTCTGGGACGCGGAGGGAAGACGCCCCGAGCTACGCCTCTCCAACGTAGAATACGGGGGCAGGCTCTCTTTCGCCCTGCCGGGGGTAGACTTCTCGCTTGCCGCGCTGCATACGTGGAACAAGATGCCCGTCATCGAGTACAAACCATCGGGCTCCCAACTTACGGTTTCGCCCCGATACTACCGCATGGGATTCGTCGGAGGCGATGTCTCAAAGCCCTTGGGACAGTTCGTGCTGCGCGGCGAAGCGGCCTTCAACCTCGGGAAGCATTTCAGCTACATACAGCAAGCCGCCTCCACCCCTCAAAAAGGATTCAACACCATCAATTGGTTGGTGGGGGCCGACTGGTATGCCCCTCATGAATGGACAGTGATGGCTCAGTTCTCTTCCGAGAGTATTTTCAAGTACGAAAGCTACGTCGCACAGCCCCGCCATAATTCGCTCCTTACGCTCTGCGTGTCGAAGAAGTTACTGGACAGCAACTTACAGCTTTCCGACTTCACCTATTTCGACCTCAACCACAAGGGCTGGTTCAGCCGTTTCACGGCTGACTATGCCCTGAACGACCACATCCACCTCTTGGCAGGCTACGACTGGTTCGGAGGAAGCGAGGGTATGTTCGGCCCGTATAAGCACAATTCGGAAGTATGGGCAAAGGCTAAATACTGCTTTTGAGATCCACACCATTTTAATAACCATAAACAAAATTTGAAAAGATTATGAAGAAGACATACGACAGCAGTTAAAGAGAATGCGGACTTAAGCAATCGGAATCGTTTAAGTTAAACGGTGAAAGACGTTCCAATGGAGCGATCAAAGCCGTTTACTGAAGCTGTTTAAGTAGAACAGCAAAATTATTCAAAGTATAACCATCAAAAACATCAAAAGTCATGTTACTATACAACGTAAAAAAAGAAGAGATGCGCATCGGTAAACACAAGGGCAAAACCATGTATTACGCCTCTCCCATTGCACAAGACAAGATTACCACCAAGCAGCTAGAGGATCGGATTGTCAATGCCACAGCCCTGAGCCGTGCCGACGTGCGGTCAGCCATCACCGCCTTGGCGAAAATCGTACGTGAAGAGATGCTCAGCGGCAGAACCGTTGACCTGGCCAACCTCGGGTCATTTAAGGTTGTATCCAACGGGAAACGCGTGGAAACGGAAAAAGCCGTTACCGCCGAAACTCTCAAAACACCACGCATTCAGTTTTTTCCCAAACTCGAAATGCGCAATCAGGCAAAAAACGTACAGCATGTGGTGATACGTGAAAGCGAGGCCGGATCGGCTAAACCGAGTCCGAATCCCGGAGATTTGCCCGAAGCACCCGATTCTGCTCTTTAATATTCATAACAAGAAACAATGAAGCAGCAAGTATTATTTTTCTTTTTCACGCTGATGCTCACAGGTATCAGCGTGTCCGCCCAAACAGGTGGAGGACGGATTGCAGGCGTGGTCATCGACAATGCAGGCGAAGAACCACTGCCCGGCGCAACCATCTTCATCGAAGAGCTGAAAAAGGGCATTGTGACAGACGGGCATGGCGAGTTCTTACTTTCCGATGTTCCCGCAGCCACTTATACGCTTACTGTAAGGTTTATAGGCTACCACACGCAAACCCGCAAGCTCTTCGATGA
>OBCZ01000351.1_pt1 | contig 6780 bp, 5 predicted proteins | sample 1496071 | NCBI WGS metagenome assembly OBCZ01 (sample SAMN01760941, study PRJEB22395) | human gut metagenome
TTTCGGCAGCAACAAGGTCAAGACATTGGAAAGGGAGAACACCGCCCTGCAAAACCGCATCATTGAACTTGAAGAAGAAGCCCGACAACGGGAACGACAACAAGCCAAACAGATGCAGGAAATGAAAAGCACATATGAGCAACAGAATGGTAAGCTGTCCGAGTTCGTGAATTTTGTCAAATGCTATTTCCCATACGTGGAAAAGCTGATACCGACAATAAATTTCCTGCGTGACCGCTTGGGTTTCGATGACGGTATTATCCGAAGACTATGCACTTTCAAGGATGTTGCCATTAAAGGTAAACTCTACTCTTCGGAGTTCAACCAAAGTTTTGAAACCAAGCGTTCTATCTGCGCCATCAAGGAGAATGAAAACGGAAAATTCGATTTCAATATTGACGGAGTTCCACACGTGAGTTGGTTCAGAAAAAAGATGAGCGAGTTTAGAGAAGCTATTGGAATACCGAAGCCAAGGCAAAATAGGAGTATAAAACTATAGTTCAAAGAAAACAGCCGAATAATCTACCTATATTGAATGGATTATCACGTTTTTTTGTATTTTTGCAGTTGGATTGAGATAACTCGTTCCAAGACATATTGCTCGATAGCTTCACAATCACCACTACAAGTAAAGAGCAACAACTAATATTGGGACTGCCCCGAATATGGGCGCAGACTTCCCATATTTAGTTGTGGTTTGTGGTGAACCGTGAAGCGTATGGCGAATGTCTGCGCTTTTTATCATTAAAAAAATAATAGATATGACTAAAATCACTAACACTTATGTTTTAGACAAGGCAAAAATGTCTGTATTGCTGTTAATTATGTTGTTTACGTGTCCTTTGGCTTTTGCTCAAAGTGAACCAGAAACAGCAAAGCCTTTAACTGATATGGAAGTTGTACGTAAAGTAGCATTTCTTGATATTGAAGGGAAATATTATGAAGATGTTACGATGTCTTTCAAGTCAATAACTCCTGACTATTTTATATCAGATAAATATAAAGTCAAAGTAAAAGTCGTTGATAAAAATGGAAAATCTATATATAAAAAGACTTTGAAAAATGTTTTTCTATATGTGTTTTCAAATGGTCAAATACAAGTGGGGAAAAAGAATTTTGACCAAATAGTCGTGTCAAAATCAAAATCGACAGATGAAAACATTGGCATAATTAGAGAAAAAGAAGGAGTTTATTAGTCGGTACTTATAAAATGAAACATTCACACACTTATCAACATTTTGCACTTAACACCGATAATTGCATCGTTGATATAAAGGATGTATATTATTCAAACGAACGATATTTTTGTCCTTATTGTCACAGTGAGATGATAGCTAAACGTGGAAATATCCGCCAATGGCATTTTGCGCATAAGGCTGACAAATGTTCTTACGACAAATATCTACATTCCATTGCAGAGATAATGATAATGAATTGGTTTAATCAGAAAGAGCATATCATATTATCTATGGATAGTTATGAAAAGTGCGACAAGTATGATAATTGTGTTTTCTATGACAAGATAAACTGTAAGAGGGTAAAGAAAGTGCAATTTGATTTAAAGACTTATTATTCAAAATGCATCCAAGAACATAGGTGTAGAGACTTTATAGCCGATTTGTATTGCGAAAACAAGACTAATCCTAATTTGCCTATTTTCATTGAAGTATTTGTAACACATGAATGCAGTCAAGAAAAGAAAAAATCGGGCATTCGTATTATTGAACTTAGTATTCAGTCAGAAGAAGATATTTTGGATATTGTAAATTCCACAAATTTAAATGAATGTGAAAAAGTTAAGTTGCACAACTTTAAACGTAAGGAAGTTTTAGCAGAGGACTTTGCGCAACCTTTTCAAAAATATATCTTACATCATACTTTGAAAAGCTATGTTGAACGAGATACGTTTACTTGTAGGAATTACAATCACCACAGAAAGGGAATCTATGAAATAAGTATGCCATATGATGATTGCATACCATATTTTATCAATAGTGGTGGTTTATATACAATTGGAAAAGTTAAAGCGTATCTTGATGGGTATTTAAAGAAAGATTGCCAATTATGTAAATGGCAAGCAGAAGATATGAGTGGAAGCAAGTTCTGCAAATTGTATAAAAAATGTGGTAATCCAAAATATTGCAATGATAATGATGTTTCAAAATGTTCAATGTTTAGAGAGAATACACAAATGATAAATGATGCCATCTCTGATTTTAATGAATATCAAAAAAATGATTCAGTGGACATTTGGAATATAGATACCCCATATTAATCAAGGGATAATTACCATCCCATTCAGAAAAACACGCTTGATGTTTTTCGTTTTTGGAAAAACATATTATATTTGCAGATGAAAGAGTTATTTGACAGCATAGCAACGTAAAACACTGAAATTCGCACAGTTGCTAAATCGTTACTTCTATTTCTCAAATAATTCGCTAAAAGTTTATTTCTCAATCGGTTAAGTCAAACCGAGAAAAATCTAAAATAGACTTAAAAGGATTTTCAGTTTTAGCAATATGGGGTATAATTTTAGGTTCTTGGTATTTATCTTGAATTGGTTGCGGTTCTTCCCGTTCCTGTTGTGGTTGCATTTCCGCTTGCACCTTATTTTCTTTCTTTTTTCGCAAGTATGCCGAATATCTTTCTAACACAACAGCTTTGACTACTACGGAGAAATAAGGCAGTTCTTCATCATAAACCGTATTATCTTGCTCATACCGGGAATAATCAAATGAAAGAGGATTAAACGACATGTATTTTCTTTTCTCATCTAATTTCAAGGATTCATAAAAACCGCTTTCCCAAAAGAAGTCAGATACAGAATAAAAATATGGAATATCATTCAACACAGAATAACGAATATATAACTGCACTAACTCATCAGCGGTACGAACATATTCTTGCTGTTCCAATTTATCTGCCTGTTCTTCGTCGAAATATAAGGACTTAGAGGCAATATTATCTATCATAACTTGGCTGGCATGATTGATACAGCGATTGAATATACCTTGTATATGGTCGAATTTTATTTTCAGTTCTTCTTCTGTCATAATAATCTATGTTTCAGTTAGTAGAAACAAAGATATATTTTTCCGGCTAAACAAAGGCAAAAAAAGAAAGAAAGTACGGTAACTGTGATATAACCGTACTTTTTTCTTAAATCAGTCCGTCAAATTCGGTATCAGACTTATAGCTTCTTCTTTTTTCTTATCGACAATCTTCGCATAAATTTGAGTTGTGGCAATATTTTTATGTCCTAACAATTTGCTAACCGTGTACAAATCAGCCCCTAATGTAAGCATCATGGTAGCATGGGTATGCCGGGCAACATGAAACGAGATATGCTTAATAACCCCTGCATCTTTCGCCCATTTTTGAAGTATTTTATTTATAGTTCCCTCATGCGTCAAAGGAAAAATCAAATCATCGCCTTTTGCTTCATTTTGTTGCGGCAACCACTTTAACGCTTCATCGGATATAGGCAGATAAAGCGGTTCTTTTGTTTTCTGCATCTTTATTTCAATCCTTATTCTTTCACCGCTTTTCTGCAAATCGTTCCACTTCAATTTTCTTATATCGCTTACACGCAGCCCACACAAACAACTGAAAAGAAAGGCTTGTTTCATTATCTCATACTTGCACTCAGTCCCGATAAGCCGCTTCAATTCCTCTATTGTCAAATACTCCCTACGGCTAACTTCCGCTTTTACCTTACTGGCAAAATCAAACTCTTTCGTTGGATTGACCGTAATAATCCCCTCTTTATAGGCTCTATTTATAGCGGTACGCAACACCCCATAGTAAGCAATAACGGAATTATTACTTAATACTCCCCCAGCCTTTAACAAACCAAACTTGCTTGCTTTCTTCGCTTGTTTCAAGAAATCCACAAAGCTATTTAAGAAGTCCTTATCTATATCACGAAAAGCGATGTAATCCCCTCTGAACAACTTTAGTTCACGGATGGTATTACCAACAGTCTTTTCATAGTTCAAGCTGCCACGTTCTTTAGATTGGCTTCTCATGTTCATTAAATAATCAATCACATTCGCTTTTGACTTGTTGGTGTTCTGAAAACCGTGTGCATCATTTTGTAACTCCACTATCCTCTTACTCTGAATCGCTTTTGCAAGAGCCAATGTAGCTTCGTTCTTCGCCTTATCCTCCCTCGTTTTTTCGGGTATAAGGTACAACTTCAAAAATTCATATTGCCGTTTACCGCCAACATAATTTTCTTTTCTAATAACATCACCTGTATAATAGTCCAAATAAATAGACTGGTTGCCATTGGCAAGCTGCTTGAATCTAATCCTTACAGGTTCTTTCAATTTAACTTCTTGTTTTTTCTTCGCCATAATTATGTTCTTATTTTGTTACCGATACAAATATAGCGATTTGTTTTGTTACTCCAATGAATACGGGTAACAAAATAGTAACAAAATAAAGGCATTTATTAGACTAAACAAGAAAACAAGGAAAATAAAGGAAATTACATTCAATAAATATAAAATACTAAATACCAATATCTTATATTTAATATTTTATCCCATTTTTTCTCTTTTTCCACAGCTGATAACTGTTGATTATATTTTGCCACAGCACATACGATCCCGGACCGACGGAAGATAACGGATTAAGATAAGTATATGCCATCCAGATGGCAAGCACCGTATTCTTTTGCCCCAGCGCCTGCCCTCCACTGATGCGCTCACCATAATGACCGCCGATTCTCTTTCCCAAATAGAATTGTATACAGCAGGTTATCAGTCCCGCCAGGGCTATCAGCAGTTCAACAAATACCGGTGCATCACTATTGACCAATGAACGTACCGTCTGCCCTGAGACAATGGCAAGAGCTACCGCCCACAAATAGAAGGCTGCATCATGGAAACCCAACAGAAAATGATGCACCTTCGGCACAAACGCACGCAGAAACCATGCCAGCAAGAAAGGACAAAGCAGCAATGGAAAGACTTTACTCAGAATTTTCAGGAATGCAACAAAAAAAGTAATGTCAGCATGAGGCTCCACCAACGGGAAAACCAAAGGAACAGCCACAGCCGCCAGAAGATTGGACAACAACGTATAGGTCATCAGGCTGGATGCGCTTCCACCCAGTTTACCGGTAATGACAGCCGCAGCAGTCGCAGTGGGACAAATGAGGCAGACCATCGCACCTTCAAACACTTCCCGGTAGACCTCCTCCATAGGGCAACACACCAACAATACCGCAACAATCAAGCAAGAAACCGTCTGGAACAGCAGTAACCATCCATGCCACGATTTGGGTTTCAGTTCATGCACCTCCACCTTGCAGAAAGTGAGCAGAAGTTGGGAAAAAATCAAAAGCGGAGTCAGGAAAGCCACTAACCCATTCACATAAGGTTTGGCAGGCGCCACAAAAGGAATGTCTGCAAAAAAGAAATATCCCAAAGTACCGGCAAGCATTGCCAAAGGCAACGTCCAGTTCTTTATAAAACGAACCAGCATACTTGATTTGCTATTTTAATTATCCACCGCAAAGTTACGCATATTATCAATACATTAAGCCACTAATTGCTCAAACACAGACATTAATTCCACTAAAAATGAGAAGAAGAACAATAAAACTGAACATAATCCATTAGTTTTCTATAAATTTCCACTACATTTGCCAAGCGAAAAGGAAGCATTGTCTTTGCTACAATTATATGAAACTATACAGACGATACATATTATATATAAGTATATGCTTAGGGCTGCTTATCTCCCCCTTTTGCAGTGGCAGCGCTGAAGCGAAAGACTTTGTTGTCGTTATAGACCCCGGACACGGTGGACACGACCCGGGTGCAGTGGGAAAAATTTCCAAAGAGAAGAATATCAACCTGAATGTAGCACTCAAACTTGGCAAACAAATCAAGAAGAACTGCCCTGATGTAAAAGTTATCTATACGCGGGACCGGGACATATTCATCCCCCTGGACCGGCGCGCTGAAATTGCCAATAACGCCAAAGCTGATTTGTTCATCTCCATACATACCAATGCCCTGGCCAAAAACCGGACGGCCAAAGGAGCCTCCACCTGGACACTGGGTCTGGCAAAATCGGATGCCAATCTGGAAGTAGCCAAGCGCGAAAATGCCGTTATCCTCTACGAAAGCGACTACAAGACGCGGTATGCCGGCTTCAATCCCAACTCGGCAGAGTCCTACATCATCTTCGAATTCATGCAAGACAAATACATGTCACAGAGTGTGCACCTCGCCTCCCTCGTACAAAAGCATTTCCGCCAAACCTGCAAACGTACAGACCGGGGCGTGCACCAGGCAGGTTTTCTGGTATTGAAGGCCAGTGCCATGCCAAGCATACTGGTGGAACTCGGATTCATCTCCACACCGGAAGAGGAACGGTACCTGAACACTGAAGCAGGAACCACCTCACTTGCCAACGGTATCTTCCGCGCTTTCCTCACCTATAAGCGCGAGCAGGAAATCCGGTTGAACGGAAGCAGCAATACCATTCTTCCGGAGGATGTACCCGAGCCCGTTCAAGAAGAAGGCAACGCAGCTACAGCGACACCGGAAAAGAAAAATGCACCTCAAGCGGAGAGTAACCAAGCTGCCCAGCGCCCGCAAAGGTCAGAAAATGCAGCCGTTTCCCAAACAGAACAGAGCGGCATCGTGTTTAAGATACAGATACTCACTTCTTCACGTCCTCTGGCCAAGAATGACAAAAGACTGAAAGGACTGAAAGACGTGGATTATTATAAAGAAGGCGGAATCTACAAATATACGT
>OBCZ01000360.1_pt1 | contig 6668 bp, 7 predicted proteins | sample 1496071 | NCBI WGS metagenome assembly OBCZ01 (sample SAMN01760941, study PRJEB22395) | human gut metagenome
TCAAATCAGCATCAGCAGGATAACTTGAGTTCCAGTCGCTGCAACGTTCAGACTGACGGTACAGCAAAGCTTTTGCCAGGAAGTGTGCTGCTGTGTATTTAGTCCATGTACCTGTACCACGCCATCTATCTGTAGGCAGTTTGTCGTAAGCGTTCTGCAAGTCATCAATCACTTGGTTTAATGTTTCTTCTGCAGAAGCGCGAGTAAAGGTTCTGACCACACCTTCAGTAACTTGGGTTTGCAGAACCACACCACCATATTGTGCGAAAAGACGATAGTAGTTATATCCACGTAGGAAATAAGCTTCCCCTAGGCATTTTTCACGGACTTCCGCATCAGTAACATAGTCAGCTGATGCGATAACTTGATTTGCAGAGGCGATGCCGTAATACATCTGATCCCAAAGAGCCGATACACCCGGACAGTTGTTGTTGGCGGCACCGTTCGCCGTTGTACAGTCCAACGGGTTCAGACGGCTGTCATAAGTGTTCCATGGTTCTGCAGTCAGGTCAGAGCCGTTTGTAAATTCATCGGTGCCGTAAAGGGTAATACCATACGCCCATTCATAACCGAAATGCCAACGGATGTTACCGTACAGTGCGGTAGCCAGATCTTGAATGCCCTGTGACGTTTTGAAATAGTCAGTGGTATAGGATGACTTGTTTTTTTCATCTAGGAAACTATCGCTACAAGAACTGAAACTAGCAGTCATTGCGACAGACAGGGCGGCTGTGAATAATGTATATTTTAAATTTTTCATTTTAAAAACAGTTTAATGTGTTATTATCAAATTAGAAACCAACTTGTAAACCGAAAGTAAAGCCTCTATTGTAATAAGTAGTGCCTAAGTCCAAATCCATAAAATCTACTGAAGAATAGAGGTTGCCTATATTCTTAGCTTGTGCATATAATTTAAGAGAACTGATTCCGATGTTCTTTAATGCTTTGGAATTAAAGTTATAACCCAGAGAAATGTTACGGATCTTGATGAATGAAGGAGATGAAATCACCACCCTGCTCCAAAAAGGAGAAGTAACCTCAATCGTAAATCGTAAACCGTCAAATCGTAAATAATATGGTGTCCAAGAAAAAAGAGACCTACTCCGAAGCCATGGCACGTTTGGAGAAAATTGTCAGCCAGATAGACAACAACGAACTGGAGATAGATGTGCTTGCTGAAAAAATAAAGGAAGCAAACGGAATTATAGCATTTTGCAGCGATAAATTGACCAAAGCTGACAAGGAAATTGAAAAATTACTGTCGGAGAAGTGGGAATCTGAAGAATAAAAGCTATTTTTGTTGCAAAATGTACGTAATAGAAGTAACTAATACTTTGAGATATGAAAGAACTTGATTGGGCTAATCTGCCGTTCGGATATATGAAGACAGATTACAATGTGAGAATTTACTATCGTAACGAACAATGGGGCGAACTGGAAGTTTGCAGTGAGGAAACCATTCCTATGCACATGGCTGCCACTTGTTTGCACTACGGTCAGGAAGCGTTTGAGGGTTTGAAGGCTTTTCGTGGCAAAGACGGTAAAGTGCGTATCTTCCGTTTGGAGGAGAATGCAGCCCGCCTGCAATCCACCTGTCGCGGCATCTTGATGCCGGAACTTTCTACGGAGCGTTTCAAAGAAGCTATTCTGAAGGTGGTGAAGCTGAACGAGCGTTTCATTCCGCCTTATGAATCGGGTGCTTCTCTGTATATCCGTCCGTTGCTGGTGGGTACCGGTGCACAAGTAGGCGTACATCCTGCCAGCGAATATCTGTTTGTGGTGTTCGTGACCCCGGTAGGTCCTTACTTTAAGGGTGGATTCTCAACCAATCCGTATGTCATTATCCGCGAATTCGACCGTGCTGCCCTATTGGGTACCGGTATTTATAAAGTAGGTGGTAACTATGCAGCCAGCTTGCGTGCCAACAAGAAAGCGCACGATTTGGGTTATGCCTGTGAGTTCTATCTGGATGCCAAGGAAAAGAAATACATGGACGAATGTGGTGCTGCCAACTTCTTCGGCATCAAGGACAATACGTATATCACTCCGAAGTCCACTTCCATCCTGCCCTCCATCACCAACAAGAGCCTGATGCAGCTGGCAGAGGATATGGGCATGAAGGTGGAGCGCCGTCCGGTTCCCGAAGAAGAGTTGCTGACTTTCGAGGAAGCGGGTGCCTGCGGTACGGCTGCCGTTATCAGCCCCATCGAACGTATTGACGACGTAGAGAACGGCAAGTCATACGTTATTTCCAAGGATGGAAAACCGGGACCGGTATGTACGAAGCTCTACAACAAGCTGCGTGCCATCCAGTATGGTGACGAGCCAGATACTCACGGGTGGGTGACGATTGTTGAATAATACGGTGATGGTAATATCTATCGTATAAGACTTGCCGGGACTTTGTTTTTTATACTTTTAGGCACGGATTGCGCGGAAAGCACGGATAGATTGAAGAGAGACCGTGAAAATCCGTGTAATCCGTGCCTAAAATAATATGTTTTATGTTTCAATGCTTCTTAAATGGGAAAGAACAAGTTAGAGAAGTTTGCCGATATGGCGAGTTATCCGCATGTTTTCGAGTATCCGTATTCCGCGGTGGATAATGTGCCGTTTGACATGAAAGGGAACTGGCACGGGCGGTTTTTCAAGAACGACCATCCCATTGTCCTGGAACTGGGCTGTGGTAGGGGAGAATATACTGTCGGATTGGGACGCATGTTTCCCGAAAAGAACTTCATCGGAGTGGATATAAAGGGTGCCCGCATGTGGACGGGAGCCACCGAGTCGCTGGAGTCGGGCATGAAGAATGTGGCCTTTCTGCGTACGAATATCGAAATCATCGACCGCTTTTTTGCTACAGATGAGGTGAGCGAAATCTGGCTCACTTTCTCGGACCCGCAGATGAAGAAGGCGACCAAAAGGCTTACTTCCACTTATTTCATGGAGCGCTACCGCAAGTTCCTGAAGAATGACGGCATAGTCCATCTGAAGACGGACAGCAACTTCATGTTTACCTATACCCGGTACATGATTGAAAGAAACCGGCTGCCGGTGGATGTGATGACGGAAGACTTGTACCACTCCGGCATGGCTGATGAGATACTCAGCATCAAGACCTATTATGAACAACAATGGCTGGATCGTGGTTTGAATATCAAGTACATCAAGTTCCATCTTCCGCAAGAGGGCGAGTTGCAGGAGCCGGATGTGGAGATAGAGCTGGATGAGTACCGCAGTTATAACCGTAGTAAGCGTAGTGGACTACAAACCAGTAAATGATGCGAATCAGTGGTTAAAAATACTACTGATTCGCATAAAAATAGTAAATAGTAAATCGTCAAATAGTACATACAATGACATTATATCCAAAATTAATCCTTGATGCATTGGCAACAGTGCGTTATCCCGGCACCGGAAAGAATCTTGTTGAGGCTGAGATGGTGGCCGATAACATGCGGATTGACGGGATGAAGGTCAGCTTCTCGTTGACATTCGAGAAACCGACTGATCCGTTCATGAAGTCAATGGTGAAGGCTGCCGAGACAGCTATACATACGTATGTCTCTCCCGAGGTGGAGGTTGTGATTACGACTGAAAGCCGTCAGGCGGCACGTCCGGAAGTGGGTAAGCTATTACCCCAGGTGAAGAATGTTATCGGAGTGTCTTCCGGAAAAGGTGGGGTAGGTAAGTCCACGGTTGCTGCCAACCTTGCCGTGTCTTTGGCAAAGTTGGGTTATAAAGTAGGTCTGCTGGATGCTGATATCTTCGGGCCTTCTGTTCCAAAGATGTTCCAAGTGGAAGATGCCCGTCCGGTGGCAGAGAACATTGGTGGACGTGACTTGATTGTTCCGATAGAGAAGTATGGCATCAAGTTGCTTTCCATCGGTTTCTTTGTAGACCCCGACCAGGCCACTTTGTGGCGGGGAGGTATGGCAAGCAATGCCTTGAAGCAGCTGATTGGTGATGCCGATTGGGGAGAACTGGATTATTTCCTTATCGACCTTCCTCCCGGAACGAGCGACATTCACTTGACAGTGGTGCAGACTTTGGCACTGACAGGAGCTATCGTTGTTAGCACGCCGCAGGCTGTGGCGCTGGCAGATGCCCGCAAAGGCATCAATATGTTTACCAATGATAAGGTGAATGTGCCCATTCTCGGTTTGGTGGAGAACATGGCTTGGTTCACGCCTGCCGAATTGCCGGAAAACAAGTATTATATCTTTGGGAAAGAAGGCGCAAAGAGACTGGCTGAGAAAATGAACGTACCCTTGCTGGGACAAATTCCTATCGTGCAGAGTATCTGCGAGAGCGGTGATAAGGGGACTCCGGTTGCTTTGGATGAGAATACGGTGACCGGGCGCGCTTTCCTGCAACTGGCTGCTGCCGTAGTCCGTCAGGTAGACCGCAGAAATATGGAAATGGCGCCGACACGGATTGTGGAAGTGCATAAATAAACATGGATATTTTCCTTATGAAAAAGGAGCAGTTACCCGGCGACGGGTAACTGCTCCTTTTTCATTTAGACTTGTTTAGAGAGAAAATTAGTTTATTTAGTTGGAGTAACAGTGGCATTCTGGACAGCAGGGCTTTTCTCCGGTTCTTGCAGACGGAACATGATGGGGACTGTATATTTTACGTTTACAGCTTGTCCTCTTTGCATGCCGGGCTTCCACTTGGGCATGATAGTAGTCAGACGGATTGCTTCAGCGTCTAGCAGTGGGTCGGCACCACGGATTACTCTGGGGCAGATGATGTTCCCTTCTTTATCCACTATAAACTGTATGACCACTCTTCCCTGAATCTTAGCTTTTTGTGCGGCTACCGGATATTTGATATTTTTGCCGATGAATTCCATCATTGCGGACATGCCGCCGGGATATTCCGGCATTTTTTCTACGACTTCGAAAACGGTTACTTCCTCCGGGTAGGTTGCCTCTTCGGGAGCATAACCCACTACCACCATTTCATCTATTTTGCTTTCAATGGGAGCATACTTAACCTGTGTATTGTTTTCCGTCAGACGGAACATCACGGGAACTGTATATTTTACCCGCACGGCTTCTCCTTTTTGTGTGCCGGGTTTCCATTTGGGCATGGCACTGATTACGCGTACGGCTTCTTTATTCAATTCCGGGTCAATGCCGCGCAGTATTTTTACATTGGTAATACTGCCATCCTTCTCCACTACAAATTGCACGGTAGCCCGTCCTTGCGTACCTTTCTTCATGGCTGCTTCCGGATATTTGATGTTCTTGCTCAAGTATTCCATTAGTGCAGACATGCCTCCGTCGGGGAATTCGGGCATGTGTTCCACTACCTCAAAAATCGGATTGTCGAGAGTATCCTTATCCACTACCTTTCCTTTGTAAGTCACTGTTTTCGTATCTTGTTCCGGTAGGGGAGCTACTTGAGGGGCTTGAACTTCCGGTACCGCTTGTCCGGTTTTGGCGTCTACAGCCTCTATGACTTCCGCTGCAATCTTCTTTGTGGTACGTGCCACTGCTTCGATATTGCTGACAATCATAAGTAAGGCCGCTAAAGGAAGGAACATCAGATATTTGGTCCTTCCTATTCCTTTTGTTCTCTTTTTGTTCATCATTTTGATGCGTTTTTTTAAAGGTAAAACATTGAAACTGTTATAGATAGTTGCTGCAGCCTTTTGATGTGACAATCCTAGCAGATGGTACTGGTAGGTTTTGTAGTCATAGCCGTTCTCCAATACGCGGGCATCGGCCATATATTCCAGATTGGTGCGGATTTCCCGTTTCATGAGCCAGGCAAAGGGATTGCACCAGCAAAAAATGCACACTAGTTCACTGATGATGACATCAATGGAGTGCCATTGCCGGGCGTGTGTCTGCTCATGGGTCAATATTTCGTTGAATTCCTCTTCCGTATGCGAGGACGGATGGATAAAAATCCAGTGGAAAAAGGAGAAAGGCCCGTCTGCTTTGGGAAGCAGATGTATATTTGTGTTGCCTATTTGTACCTTGCGGCATCGGCATGCCAAGTGGATGATGCCCGCCAGTTGCATGACGAGGCGTATCATCAGCAATGCCACTATTCCCCAATAGGCGATATTGGCATATTCTGAAAGGATGCTTTTCCAGTCGGTAGGAGCCGCTTCGGTGCCTATTGTGAGTTCCGGTAGCACAACGCTGGCATAGAGGTCTGCCATGGCCACCATCGGTTCCTGCTCCGTAATCCACGTTTGTATGTTCAGCAGAGGTACGGCGGCAGAAACGGCAAAGAAGCAGAGCAGTGCGGTTCTGCGCCAGCCGAAAAACGTGTCTTTGTAGAAGAACAGCCGATAGAATGCATAAAACAGTACTATCGCTACATTCACTTTCAGAAAATAGGCTAACATGTTTACTCCTTTCCTTTCTCTATCATGTCTATAATGTCTTTCAGGTCATTGGCCGAAATCTTCTGGTCTTTGGCGAAGAACGAAACCATTTCCTTATAAGAATTTTCAAAGTAGTTGCGCACAAAACCGCTCATAAAGGTACGTTTGTATTCGCTTTCGCGTATAAGCGGGGTATACTGGTAAGTGTTGCCTACACGTGCGGCACGGATATACTGCTTGCGCTCCAGGTTTTTCACAATAGATGCTACAGTTGTGTAGGGAGGCGCCGGTTTGGGATATTAATAGATTTGCTTATTGG
>OBCZ01000361.1_pt1 | contig 6665 bp, 6 predicted proteins | sample 1496071 | NCBI WGS metagenome assembly OBCZ01 (sample SAMN01760941, study PRJEB22395) | human gut metagenome
AAGGGAGCTTACATCACAAAGGCAACGGTGCAGTTGATGCGTGATATGGGAGCCTGCCAGTCCCCCCAGAATGCGTTCCTGACGAATATTGGTCTGGAAACCCTGCATCTTCGTGTGCCGAGACATTGTGAAAATGCCTTGAAAGTAGCGGAATTCCTGAAGAATCACGAAAAGGTTGCATGGGTGGTGTGGCACGCCGTTCGTGGGCGCGTAACCCTCATGCCATGGAGACGAGTGAGGAGTTTAACCGCACGCATGCAGACGGCTATCATATCACGATGCCGTATGTGGCTGATGAGAAGTTGGTGCAGAAAGTGGTGAAGGAGTAAGTAAAGTGATGATTTCATTTTTTAGACGCGGATAACGCGGATTTTTTCTTTCAAAAGAATCCCGACGTCTCTGTATTCCGATAAAAAGAATCCGCGTCATCTGCGTCTGAAAAATCAGAGTATATATATTTTTTTTAAAGAGCATTATGAATAAGATTATGGAATGCGTCCCCAATTTCAGCGAAGGGCGCGATTTGCAGAAGATAGATAAGATAGTAGCTCCTTTTCGGGGCAAACAAGGTGTGAAACTGTTGGATTACAGTAACGATGAAGACCACAACCGCCTTGTGGTGACCGTAGTGGGCGAGCCGGAACCGCTTCGTGATGCTGTGCTCGAAGCTATCGGCGTGGCGGTAGAGCTGATAGACCTCAATCACCATCAGGGACAGCATCCTCGTATGGGTGCTGTAGATGTAGTACCTTTTATCCCCATCCGGAATGTGACGATGGAAGAAGCCGTTGCCCTCTCCAAAGAAGTGGGCAAGGAGGTTGCAAAACGTTACAATCTTCCCGTCTTCTTATATGAAAAGTCTGCTTCTGCCCCTCATCGGGAGAATTTGGCTGCTGTCCGTAAAGGGGAGTTCGAAGGTATGGCCGAGAAGATAAAGCAACCGGAATGGCATCCCGACTTCGGACTGGCCGAACGTCATCCCACCGCAGGCACAGTGGCTATCGGTGCCCGCATGCCTTTGGTGGCCTATAACATCAACCTCAATACCCCCAGTCTGGAGATAGCCCATGACATCGCTAAGAAAATCCGTTTCATCGGCGGAGGACTGCGTTATTGCAAGGCAATGGGAGTGGAGTTGAAGGACCGCGGCATCACGCAGGTATCCATCAACATGACGGACTATACCCGCACCGCCCTCTACCGTGCTTTCGAACTGGTGCGTGTGGAAGCCCGCCGCTACGGCGTCAGTATTGTGGGCAGTGAGATTATCGGTCTGGTGCCGATGGAGGCCTTGATAGATACAGCGTCCTACTATCTGGGATTGGAGAACTTCTCCATGGAGCAAGTCTTAGAAGCACGAATGTAACCGAATTAAATAGTACTAACTTAATTCCCCTCCCTACGGGGGAGGGGTTAGGAGAGAGGCTTTATGACAGAAAACCTTATTATATTCAATACCCGTGTAGTGACCCCCCTCGGCTTTTCTGCCCGTTGCGGCAAGGAGATGGAGCAACTGAGCATCATCGACAATGCTACGGTGGAAGTGACCGATGGCATCATCACCTACGTCGGACCTAACCGTGGAGAGGAGCGTGACGGCTATTATCAGCACTACTGGCATTACAATGCCCGCGGCAAGTGTCTGCTACCCGGCTTTGTGGACTCACACACACATTTTGTGTTTGGTGGCGAGCGTGCCGCGGAGTTCTCCTGGCGTTTGAAGGGAGAGAGTTACATGTCCATCATGGAACGTGGAGGAGGCATCGTGAGTACGGTGAAAGCTACCCGTGCATGTAATTTCATCCAGCTGCGCAGCAAGGCGGAGGGCTTTCTGAAGCAGATGAGTGCTATGGGAGTGACTACCGTAGAGGGAAAGAGCGGCTACGGTCTGGACAAGGAAACCGAGCTCCTGCAGCTTCGGGTGATGCGTAGCCTTAATAATGACGAGCACAAGCGTGTAGACGTTGTCTCCACTTTTCTCGGTGCACATGCTGTGCCTGCAGAATACAACGGACAGACGGACGAGTACGTGGACTACATTATCCGCGAAGTGATGCCCGTAGTGGTTCATAATAATTTGGCAGAGTTCTGCGATGTCTTCTGTGAGCAGGGCGTTTTCTCCATCGAGCAGTCCCGTCGCCTTTTGCTGGCAGCCAAGGAAATGGGACTTGCTTTGAAACTCCATGCCGACGAGATTGTACCATTAGGGGGTGCCGGACTGGCTGCTGAACTTTCTGCCGTCTCTGCCGACCATCTGCTGCATGCTTCGGATGCGGACATCCGCGCCATGGCCGACAAGGGAGTTGTGGCGACCCTTCTTCCGCTGACAGCCTTTGCTTTGAAGGAACCCTATGCTCGTGGGCGCGAAATGATTGATGCTGGTTGTGCCGTGGCCCTTGCCACCGACCTCAATCCGGGCAGTTGTTTCTCCGGTTCCATCCCCCTGACATTTGCCTTGGCGTGCATTTATATGAAAATGAGTATTGAAGAGGCCATCACTGCTCTGACCTTGAACGGTGCGGCCGCTCTGAACCGTGCGGACAGCATTGGTAGTATCGAGGTGGGCAAGAAAGGAGACTTCGTAGTGCTCAATACGGATAATTATCACTTTTTACCTTATTATGTAGGTATGAATTGTGTCAATACCACCATAAAGGGGGGAGTGCTTTATCCTGTACTTTAAGAAGTGCTGATATCCCCTCTTAATCCTTAATCTTTAATATTTAATATCATGTTAGTTGATTTGACAGTAAAGGAATTTTTGAATAAAGTGGCGGGTAGCGATCCCGTCCCCGGTGGCGGTAGTATTGCCGCTTTGAACGGTGCTATTGCTTCTGCTCTTGCCGCTATGGTTGCTAACCTCACCATCGGTAAGAAAGGTTATGAACTTCACGAAGAGCTGATGCGCCATATCTCCGGAGTTGCCTTGCAGCAAAAGGGGGCTTTTGTAGAAGATATAGACCGCGACTCTGAAGCCTACGACAAGGTGTTTGCCTGCTTCAAGATGCCGAAAGCTATGGATGAGGAAAAGGCGGCGCGCAGTACTGCCATCCAGGAGGCTACCAAGTTTGCCGCCCTTGTTCCCATGCAGGTGGCACGCAATGCGTATGAGCTGATGACGGTTATCATGGATGTAGCTCGCCTGGGCAACCGCAATGCCGTTACGGATGCTTGTGTGGCCATGATGTCTGCCCGTTCGGCTGTGCTGGGCGCACTGATGAATGTACGCATCAACCTGGGTTCGCTGAAGGACAAGGAGTTTGTGTCCAAGCTCCAAAGTGAAGCCGACGAATTGGAACACTTGGCTTGTGCGAAAGAAAAGGAATTGTTGGACGAAATCAATCAAGAGCTGAAAGTATGAACAATGTCTATTATGTAGGTTCCGGTGAGTTGACCTTCGACCTCATCGAACGTATCATCAATGAAAATCTGAAACTGGAACTGGCTCCGGAAGCCAAGCTGCGGATACAGAAGTGCCGCGATTATCTGGACAAGAAGATTGCGGAGTCGGAAGAACCCTTGTATGGCATTACCACCGGTTTCGGCTCGTTGTGCAGTAAGAGCATTTCGTCGGACGAGCTGGGCACCTTGCAGGAAAATCTCATCAAGAGCCATGCTTGCAGTGTGGGCGAGGAGATACGCCCGGTCATCATCAAACTGATGATGTTGCTCAAGGCGCATGCTCTCTCTTTGGGGCATAGCGGTGTGCAGGTCATCACCGTGCAGCGCATCCTCGATTTCTTCAATAACGACGTGATGCCTATCGTTTATGACCGTGGCTCACTGGGCGCCTCCGGCGACCTGGCTCCTCTGGCCAACCTCTTCCTGCCGCTTATCGGTGTGGGCGATGTCTATTATAAAGGAAAGAAGCGCGAGGCTATCAGTGTGCTCGACGAGTTCGGTTGGGAACCGGTGAAGCTGATGAGTAAAGAGGGATTGGCATTACTCAACGGCACCCAGTTTATGAGTGCCAACGGTGTCTTTGCTCTTCTCAAAGCCTTCCGTCTCTCCAAGAAAGCCGACTTGATTGCCGCCCTCTCCCTGGAAGCTTTCGACGGGCGTATAGATCCGTTTATGGACTGTATCCAGCAGATTCGTCCACACAAGGGCCAGATAGAAACGGGTGCCAACTTCCGCAAACTATTGGAAGGCAGCGAGCTGATAGCCCGTCCCAAGCAGCATGTACAAGACCCTTATTCGTTCCGTTGCATCCCTCAGGTGCATGGGGCCACGAAAGACGCCATCCGTTACGTGGCTTCCGTCCTGCTGACGGAAATCAATTCTGTGACGGACAATCCCACCATCTTCCCCGATGAGGACCGTATCATCTCGGGCGGTAACTTCCACGGCCAGCCGCTTGCCATTTCCTACGACTTTCTCGGCATTGCCCTGGCAGAGCTGGGCAATATATCCGAGCGGCGCATCGCCCAGCTTATCATGGGGCTGCGTGGACTTCCGGAATTCCTTGTGGCCAATCCCGGTCTGAACTCCGGTTTCATGATTCCGCAATATGCTGCCGCGTCTATGGTAAGCCAGAATAAGATGTACTGCTATGCCGCCAGCAGCGACTCCATCGTTTCCTCCAACGGGCAGGAAGACCATGTCAGCATGGGTGCCAATGCAGCTACTAAGCTTTATCGCATTATGGACAATCTGGAGCATATCCTTGCCATCGAACTGATGAATGCCGCTCAAGGCATCGACTTCCGCCGTCCGGCAAAGACTTCTCCCGTTCTGGAGCGTTTCCTGCACGAATATCGCAAGGAAGTCCCTTTTGTGAAGGAAGACATCGTGATGTATAAGGAAATCCATAAGACAGTCGCTTTCCTCAACCGGACAAAGTTTGATTATTAGGAACTTCCCAATAAATCTGCCAGAAACATAATAATTATTAATCTGTTAACAATAAGAAAGGAAACTTAATTGGCGAATTGAGTTTTCTTTCTATATTTGTCCCGTTTTATTCCAATAATGAATAAAAATAGTTTTAGTTTAGAAAGGGAAGAAAAATGGGCGAACACACGAAGCATTCAACATCACGGGTGGAACTGAGGGAACGTATCATTCTGGCCGCCGTAGAATTATTTACAACAAATGGAATAAAAAGTATCACGATGGATGAGATTGCCGCATCTTTGGGTATCTCTAAGCGCACTCTCTACGAAGTTTTTCCGGACAAGGAAACCTTGTTGGAAGAATGTATCCTGAAGTCCCAGAAGGATGGTGATATTTTTGTGAAAGGAGTAATAGAGACTTCCAGTAACGTATTGGAAGTTTTGTTGAGATGTTATCAGTGGAGCATAGAGCGTTTTCATGCCACGAACAAGAAGTTTTTTGAGGATATCAAGAAATATCCCAAGGCTTATCAGTTGATGAAGAACAATCGGAACCGGAGCTCGGAAGATACAGTGAACTTCTTCAAAGAGGGCGTGAAGCAAGGCATTTTTCGTGATGATGTGAATTTCGCCATTATCAATCTGCTCGTGCGCGACCAGCTCGATTTGCTGATGAATTCGGACATCTGCAATGAGTATTCTTTCCTTGAAGTGTACGAATCTATCATGTTCACTTTCTTGCGCGGTATCTCTACGGAGAAGGGTGCCCGTGTCCTGGAGGACTTTATCTGCGAATATCGCAAGAATCAGGTAAAGCCGGATGAAACGAAGGAGTAGTTTTAATAAATAATCTATTTTTGATTTATGAAGATGCAGAGATTTTGGGTAGGAAGAGCACTACTGTTGGCAGTTGCTGTGCTGTATGCCGGCGGCTATGTGCGCGCACAAGAGGCAAAGGATACCCTGACCCTGACCCTTGACCGTGCCTTGGAGATTGCTTTAAGCGACAATCCTACCATAAAGGTGGCGGAGGAAGAAATTGCTTTGAAGAAAGTGACTCACAAGGAGACCTGGCAGAACTTGCTTCCGCAGGCAAGCATTGACGGTACGTGGAATCATACCATCAGTGCGGCACAGATGAATCTTGGCGGACAGTCATTCAAGATGGGTATGGACAATTCGAATACGGTAAGCGGGGTGCTGAATATCAGTTTGCCCATATTCGCCCCTAGCGTATATAAGGCCATGTCGATGACGAAGACAGACATTGAACTGGCTGTGGAAAAGTCACGGGCTTCTAAGCTGGACTTGGTGAACCAGGTAACTAAGGGTTACTATCAGCTGATGCTGACGCAAGACTCCTACGATGTGTTGCAGAAGAGCTATAAGCTGGCGGAAGACAACTACAACATTGTCAATGCCAAGTATCAGCAGGGTGCCGTCAGTGAGTTCGATAAAATCAGTGCCGAGGTGCAGATGCGCAGCATTAAGCCGAATGTGATTTCGGCGGGTAATGCCGTGACGTTGTCCAAGTTGCAGTTGAAGGTACTGATGGGAGTAACGGCCGATGTGGACTACACGACTAAACTGTCGAACTTTCACGCCCAGTTCCGTGCCATTGGTACGAACTACAATCAGGTAGTCAAAGAGCTACGCTGCCATTTTTCGGAGAAGAAGGCGATGGCGTTGCTTTACAAACTGGAGAGTTGTACCATTGATCTTGTGAAGTTGAGCAGGGAGATTGTGGAACTTTCAAGGGAGATGTACGCTAAGTGGGAGCAATCAAAATCCGACTGATATGGCATCAGTAAAGGTCAAGTTCGTTGTACG
>OBCZ01000383.1_pt1 | contig 6446 bp, 7 predicted proteins | sample 1496071 | NCBI WGS metagenome assembly OBCZ01 (sample SAMN01760941, study PRJEB22395) | human gut metagenome
TAAAAAACACTTTTTGCTTTTAACTCATTCGTTTGCAATGCTTTATAGACGCTAAACTAACATCGTACGGTTTGAATGGTCAGAAATGTCCCGTTCAAACCGCGAAGCGCACCCTAACCCGAAGGATTCCTTTAAATTATATTACTTTTAAGTGTCTGAAACACAGAAATATTGGTTTGCTGCCCGCACTCGTGACAAGCAGGAGTTTGCCATATGCAAATCCCTTTCCCGGTTGAAGTCTGAGGAGCATTTGGATGTCGATTATTACCTTCCCACCCGTATTGTGGTTTCCCAGTTGAAGTACCGCCGCAAGCGCAGTGAAGTCCCTGTCATCCGCAATCTGGTCTTTATCCGTACCACCAAGCAGACGGCCTGCGACCTTTCCAATGTCTATGGCGTGCGTCTTTTCTATATGAAAGACCTCTTCACCCGTTCCATGCTTGTGGTTCCGGACAAACAGATGTCCGATTTCATGTTCGTGATGGACCTGAATCCCGACGGTGTCAGCTTCGACAATGGCTCCCTTGTTGTAGGCGACAGGGTGCGTGTTGTCAAGGGCGATCTCACCGGTGTTGAAGGCGAGGTTGCGACAAATGCCAACAGGACGTATGTCGTTATCCGTATCAAGGACATCCTGACCGCAAGTGTCAAGGTTCCCAAATCTTATTTGAAGATAATCAAGTAATAATTCAAACATTGTTTTCAAGAAACAATAATATTCCATCAAAATCCCTTTCTCAATGAATAATTTGACTTCTCGTGCTCTTGAGCTCCAGCGTTTGGCTCACGAGCTGATTTATCTTGGTGTAGACGGTGAGCCTATCTATTCAGACACCTTTTGCCGTTTGAATAAGGATGTCCTTCTGCAGTGCGATTCTCTTTTCTTGCTCCGGGGTAGCACCTCCGATGAAGAGGCCAATCTCTGTCTGGCTCTCCTTTTAGGTTATAATGCCACGATTTATGACTACGGTAATAAGGAGCGTAATAAGCAGTCTGTGCTTGATCGTGCTTTTGAGGTGCTCGAACAGCTTCCCGCCTCCTTGCTGAAAGTGCGCTTGCTCACTTATTGCTATGGTGAGGTCTATGAAGAGGCCCTGCTTCGTGAAGCCCACGAGATAATAGGAAGCTGGGACAATACCTCGTTGTCCTCCGGACAGGCCGAGATCATTGAAGAGCTTCGTAACATTGAGGAGAACCCTTATCCTTACGAAGTGATAGAATAGGAAGAAAATAGAACTAAACTAAGACTTTTATATTTTTATGGAACCAATTGAGAAGGATGATCATTTCATTCCCGACGGAATGAATGCCTTTGAGCGTAACGTAAAGCGTATCGGCGACTGTATTCTGGCCCTTGGCGCGCTCATTGTTTTTTCTCCTTTATTTTTACTCTGTTATATAGCGGTGAAGCGTGAAGACGGTGGTCCCGCTATCTTCAAGCAGGAGCGTATCGGGCGTTTCGGTCGTCCTTTCAACATCTATAAGTTTCGCAGTATGAAGCTGGATGCTGAGAAGCATGGCCCGGCCCTGTATGCCGGTGAGGGAGACTCCCGTATGACTAAAGTAGGCCGTTTTCTTCGCGACCACCACTTGGATGAGCTTCCCCAGCTTTGGAACGTGTTCTGTGGTGATATGGCCTTTATCGGTCCCCGTCCCGAGCGTCAGTTCTTTATCGACCAAATAATGAAGGAGGATCCTCGCTATCGTTATTTGTTCCAGATCCGTCCGGGCGTCACATCGTATGCCACTCTTTACAATGGCTATACCGATACTTTGGAGAAAATGCTCCGCCGTCTGCGTTACGATTTGTTCTATCTGGAACACCGTTCTTGGGGCTTTGACATCAAGATACTTTTTATGACGTTTATGAATATAGTGTTCGGGAAGAAATTCTAAACTATTTTCCGGGATAAGCAGAATCCTGTTAGGAAGTCTCGATATTTGTGTTTTTTTGTAACTTAGTTTTTGGACGCGGTAGTGTTTACTATTTTATAATATTTGCTTGTATTCATTCTTTTCTGCATGTATAGTATATATTTATTTATAGTTGCGTAACTATTGCTTTTCATACTTGTGTGTTATTCTTAAGATGTTTTTTTGTTATCAAATGACTTTAAGGTTAAAAAGAAACGGACAATCTAATTTATCTCAGACTGTTAAGCGTAATATTATAATGTCAATAGGAATTAAGACTGTTGGTGTTTTTGTATCTTTATTTATTGTACCTATTACGTTAGGATATTTGTCGGAAGAAGAATATGGAATATGGCTGACCTTGTCATCTATGCTGGCATGGATTGTTTTTTTTGATATAGGGCTAACGAACGGATTGCGTAATAAACTTACAGAAGCTTTGGCTGTCAAGGATAATGAACGTGCAAAAATATATCTAAGTACCACGCTTTTCCTATTGGTGAGTTTGATGTTTGTATTGCTCGTAATATTTGGACTATGTTGTGGCTTTATAGATTGGCAAACAGTTTTCAATTCAAAAACTATTTCATTAGAAACATTAGGAAAAGTTGCATTTTATACTATTACTTTTTTCTGTATCCAATTTGCCTTAAAAGTTGTTACTGCACTTTTCTATGCAACACAGTGTGCGGCTATTGCCGACTTTCTGAATATGCTTGGCTCTTTGGGGGCTTTGATTGTGATTTGGTTATTAACGTTAGTAACTCCTAAAGGTAATTTACTAGCTATTGCTTTAACATTTTCGATTGTTCCGGTTGTGGTTTTAATGATAGCCTATATTATCGTTTTTGGGGGTAAATATAGAAGTATAAGTCCATCTGTTAAGTATATAAAATTTAAATATACTAAGGATCTTGTAGGCCTTGGTATTAAGTTTTTTATCGTTCAAGCTGCAGCTTTAATTCTTTTTACAACTTCAAACTTTATTATAACTCAACTTTTTGGTCCTTCGGAAGTAACTATGTATAACATAGCATTTAAGTATTTTTCAATAGCAACGATGGCTTTTACTGTTTTGATGGCTCCCATGTGGAATGCTTATACAGAAGCCTATGTTAGAGGAGACTATATTTGGATGAGGAATGCTTTTCATAAAACTTTGTTGATTTGGGGAAGTATTGTACTTTGTTCAGTGTTAATGTTAGTCTTTTCTAGATGGGCATATGAATTATGGGTTGGTGTGAAAGTGGCTAGTCAGATTCCAATTTCTTTGTCTATTGGATGTACTCTTTTTGTTACCATAGCAAATTGGGGTAATGTAACAGCAATGTTGCTAAATGGTATTGGTAAGATTCAAATTCAGTTGATTGTTGGTAGTTTAATGGCTGTATTATATATCCCTTTATCTGTGTTAATGGGTAATTATATAGGAGTAGCGGGAGTTTTGTATGCTTTATGCGTTGTATCACTTCCTGGGGCAATACTTGGAATGGTGCAAGTAAACAAAATACTAAATAGGACTGCTGGAGGAGTTTGGGCTAAATAATAAGATTGAATGAAACAAGATATATACATATTCGGAGCCGGAGGACTTGGTAAAGAGACAGTATGTCTGTTACAAGATTTACCGCAATATAATGTTGTGGCTTTTGTAGATAAAGACGATATCACTCGTACTAGCGTGGTAGCTAATGGTATTCGTTTTCCTATTATAAGTGAAATGGCATTTGAGAAACGTTGTATGGAAGATAGGCGGGTTTGTGCTGTTATTGCGATAGGGAAGCCAGGTCCTAGATTTAGTGTAGCTCAACGGTTTGGAGATCTTTGTCTGTTTCCAAATATCATTCATCCTAGTGTAGATTTTGTAGGGCAAGTAAGCCTTGGACGAGGAAATTTGATTGCTCACCATTGTTTCTTTACCGATAATATACAAATTGGAGACTTTAATTATTTCAATGTTTTCAATTATGTCGGGCATGATGTTGTTATCGGTAGTTATAATTCAATACTCCCTTCTTGTAATATATCGGGATGCGTGACGGTTGGAAATCGAAACCTTATAGGTGCACAAGCATTCATAATTGAAGGGAAACATGTGGGAAATGGCAATTCTATTGGAGCTGGTAGTGTAGTTTTGAAGCCAATAGAAGATTGTTCCACATGGGTTGGCGTGCCTGCCAAGGAAAAGTTGTGAATTTTATAATTTAATTAATAATAAAAAGTTTAAGTCATCTTGTATATTCTTAAATGGATTACTGGACAGTTTAAACGCTTGTAGCTTATGAAATATCCTGTATACCAGCCATACTTTAATGGCAAGGAGAAAGAGTTTGTTAACGACTGTATTGATTCGTCATGGATATCATCCAAAGGAAAGTACGTTGAACGTTTTGAGAGAGAATATGCTGATTATATCGGCGTGAAGTACGCGGCTTCAGTGTGTAATGGTACGATGGCGTTACATTTAGCTCTTATGGCGCTTGGCATTGGAGAGGGAGATGAGGTTATTGTTCCAACATTTACTTATATTGCTTCGGTTAACACTATTATTTATTGTGGTGCTACTCCTGTTTTTGCAGATTCTGAAAAGGATTATTGGCAATTGGATCCTGCGGGTTTAGAAGAACTTATAACTCCTCGCACCAAAGCAATCATGCCTGTACATCTCTATGGACATGCTTGTGATATGAAATCAATTTGTGATATTGCTCGAAAATATAAGTTATTTGTTCTTGAGGATTGTGCGGAAGCCATTGGTACAACTATCAATGGGCAAAGAGTCGGTTCTTTTGGTGATATATCAGCTTTTAGCTTTTTTGGAAATAAAAGTATCACTACTGGCGAAGGCGGAGTGGTTGCTGGAGTTTCGCCTGAAAGCATACCGCTACTGGCTGACAATGGAGATGCCTGCATGGGCACACCTCACTATCCCTGAAATAGATTATCAGGCTATATCCTATTATGCGGATCCTACAAAGAAAAAAGAAGGACCGAAAAGTATGGATGAGGTAGATCCTGAGTTGATTAAAACTTTCAATAAATTAGGTATTCCCTTGGAGGAACAAATGGCGTTGAGTGGTATGGCAGTAGATGCTGTCATGGACTCTGTATCCGTCAAGACTACATTTAAAGAAACCTTGTTGGAAAAAGGGATTATTTTTTGTTCGTTCAGTGAAGCGGTGCGTGAACATCCCGATTTGGTGAAGAAATATCTGGGTTCGGTGGTTGGACCGCGGGATAATTTTTTTGCAGCCTTGAACTCGGCAGTGTTCAGTGACGGATCGTTTGTATATATTCCGAAAGGAGTGCGTTGTCCTATGGAACTCTCCACCTATTTCCGTATCAATGCGGCTAATACCGGTCAGTTTGAACGTACACTGATTGTTGCGGATGATGATAGTTATGTTTCTTATCTGGAAGGATGTACGGCCCCTATGCGGGATGAGAACCAATTACATGCGGCCATAGTGGAGATTGTGGTGCATGACCGTGCGGAAGTGAAATATTCTACCGTACAGAACTGGTATCCGGGAGATGCCGAAGGCAAAGGAGGAGTATATAACTTTGTGACAAAACGTGGCCATTGCAAAGGAGTGGATAGCAAATTGAGCTGGACACAGGTGGAAACCGGATCGGCCATTACTTGGAAATATCCCAGTTGCATCTTGAGTGGAGATAATTCTACTGCTGAATTCTATTCGGTGGCAGTAACGAATAACTATCAGCAGGCTGATACGGGGACTAAAATGATTCATTTAGGTAGAAATACCCGTAGTACCATTGTTAGTAAAGGAATCAGTGCCGGAAAGAGCCAGAACTCTTATCGTGGTCTGGTACGTGTGGCTCAGAAAGCAGACAATGCCCGTAATTACAGCCAGTGTGACTCTTTGTTGCTGGGGAGCCAGTGCGGTGCTCATACATTCCCATATATGGATATTCATAACGAGACAGCTGTGGTGGAACATGAGGCGACAACCAGCAAGATCAGCGAAGACCAGTTGTTTTATTGCAATCAGCGCGGTATTCCTACGGAAGACGCTATTGGGTTGATTGTCAATGGATATGCAAAAGAAGTACTGAATAAACTTCCAATGGAGTTTGCGGTAGAGGCACAGAAGCTGCTGGCTATTTCTTTAGAGGGAAGTGTAGGATAAATGAAGAACTAAGAATTTAATAGAATTATGTTAGAGATAAAAGACTTACATGCCAGTGTCAATGGCAAAGAAATATTGAAAGGTATTAATCTAAGCATAAAGAAAGGTGAAGTTCATGCTATTATGGGACCCAACGGTTCCGGAAAGAGTACCCTTTCGTCTGTGTTGGTAGGCAATCCGGCTTTTGAGGTAACGAAAGGTTCGGTGACCTTTGAAGGAAAAGATTTGTTGGCTTTGAATCCTGAGGATCGCAGCCATGAGGGTCTGTTTTTGTCTTTCCAATATCCGGTGGAGATTCCCGGAGTCAGTATGGTGAACTTTATGCGTGCGGCGGTAAACGAGCAGCGTAAATATAAAGGCCTTCCTGCACTCTCTGCC